>TARA_R110002049_G_scaffold47596_1_pt1 | contig 132319 bp, 111 predicted proteins | sample TARA_R110002049 | Tara Oceans TARA_R110002049 (sample SAMEA4396941) | marine metagenome | biome: Polar Biome; feature: [SRF] surface water layer (ENVO:00010504); material: water (ENVO:00002006), including particulate matter (ENVO:01000060) such as... | depth 5 m | reverse complement strand
GATAATAGATGTTTCCCATTAAATCCAAGGCATCTTCTGTGGTTTTAATTATAATTTCGTTTGAAATAATTTCTGCGATTTTAATGCCGCTTTTTGAATGTTCCTTGATTTCCATTTGATTTTATAATGCGTTGAGCTTAGCCTGTTCTTGAATCAGTAGCTTAAATTCTTTTGTAGGAACATCTTGGTCAAACTTTATCTGAATGGTTTTCTTTCCTGTTTTATACCCCTTTTCTTCCAATATTTTACGCATTTCTTCGGTTAATGAATCTATGCCAAAACTGACGTGTTTTTTAGCTAAGGAAAACCCAGCAAGAATTCCGTTGTATTTATAAATTGGCACATTCCAACTAATGCCACCTTCGGCTTTTGGTTCTGTGACTTCAATTAACTTTTTAAGCTTAATCATAACTCCCCGAGATTCTTCCGGTGAAATGTCGATAAACTCATCAACAGTCTTAGGTTTTAAATCAGCCATATCTATTGTTTTTCCAATTTTCTATTGGCAGGTCTAAAATACCAAGATAAAACCGTCACAATCAATACTATTAATGAAGGTATTGCTTCTGCAAATGATTGACCAACTGCTAAATGCGAAATGAATGCTCCTGACATTGCAAAGAAAAAACCTGCATACGCCCATTCTTTTAGCAAAGGTTGTTTCGGACTTAAAATGGCGATTACACCTAAAATCTTCCAAGCGCCAAGAATACTTAACAAGTATAAGGGATAGCCTAATTGTGATATGATTTCATTATAGCCACCAATTTGCAGTAATTGCTGAATACCACCTGCTAACATTCCAAACGAAAGAAAAATGGTAAGAACCCAATAAATAATTTTGTCTCTTTTTTTCATTTTAATTTATTTTTTGATAGGATTGCTTTAAATATTTCTTAATTCATGCTTCAAACGTTTTTCTTGAAGGGTCAGCAATACACACCCAAATCATAGAACCATAAGTTGGATGGGGCATTAGGGTATCTTCATTGGTGAAGTCAATTCCAAGGTGCATATAAGCTTCAAGTTTTTTACTGTTAGGAAGTTCTTTAAATACCGATTCAAAAGTCTGCTTATCAACAGGAAAATTTAATCTAAGGAAACCTTCTCTGTTAAGATTGGATACTGCATCATATTCATTATCCCTTGTTATTAAAGTTGCGAACGGAAGTTTATCATTCTTTTCGTGCATTAAGAAAAGGTCATTTTATGCTTCGACTAAATGTAACTTATCAAATTTCTGAAGTAGATAGTTTTTAATATCTTCAATTTTTATGTTATCAAATCTTAGGTTCTAGGATTTCTTGAAGTTTACTATGGGCCATATTTAAGCCATAAGCAAATGGTAATTTTAGCTGCTCTGCTCGGTGTTTTTCTGATTTGTATATAATCTGAATGGTTAACTTGCTTTTGTCTTCTGTAACTTTTTCAAAATTCAAGAATTCCAATTGTACGCCTATCGGCATATTTTCCATTTCAAAAGTTCGTACCATCTCTTGGTTGGGAATAAGCTTGTGTATGGTTCCATTCGCCTTAAACATTACTTTTCCCTCATGTGAGGTTTCAAACACATAACTTCCGTGATTCCTGTTTTCAAGCTTTATCACTTTGGTACCCATCCATTGAGATACAAACGCTGCTTCGGTATATGCTTTATAGACTAATTCTACTGGAAGGTCAAAATCTCTAGTAATGAATAATTCTTGTTTGCCCTCTAGGGCATTTATTTTAGTTTTCTGTTCCATATATTATTTTGTGTTTGATTGCTATTTTTTACTCACTTCTTGTTCATTTTATTTTTTGTGTTCGTGAACCTTCGATTTCATTAACTCTTCTAGTGTATTGAAACGGTCATCCCACATTTTTCTAAAAGGCTCAATAAAATCCGCTATTTGTCTCATTCCATTAGGGTTAAGCTCATAGTATATTTCTCTTCCCTTTTGTTCTTGTTTTAACAACTCACATTCGGTAAGGATTTGAATGTGCTTGGAAATGGTTTGTCTGGAATAATCAAAATTTTCGGCAATAGCACTTGGTGTCATTGCACTTGCCGCTACCAATGTGATAATGGTTCTTCTTGTTGGGTCGGCTATGGCTTGGAAAACGTCTCTTCTTAATTTCATTATGCAGTTATTTGACTGCAAATATAAACGCAATCATTTAACTGCGCAATTTTTTTAATGGAAGTTAGGAAGTTTGTTGTGTGTTCTGCGGTTTCTTTATATTTCCGTCAACTGTTTAGCTATGAACATTACGGGAGCAAACTAGCGTTTGCTTTCCGTCATGCACAAGGCGAAATCTTTTTGTTTTCTTATTTTCTTTGTCCCGCTCAAAAGCAAAATCCAAAAGATTTTGCGACTTCATAGAAATACGCAAACCCTGGGATAAGCCCGAAGCCCGTATTGTTTATAGGTTGTGTTAGTCGCTGTGGTTTTTCCACATTTGCGTGCAGAACTTAAAATAATCCAATTTGTTGGGAGATTCGAATAGCTCGCATATGTCATGGGTTTTTCCTTCAAATGTTATTAACTCGTTCACAATGCCTTTTTCCATTAAATAAGAACTAATTACCCAACTACCTCTTCTATTGCCCTTAAGAACAAACCGATCCTTATTACCAATGTACATCTGAATCTTGATTCCACTACTAATTATCTTTTCCTGGTTTTTATCAATAGATTGTTTAAGATCTTCAATGATATAGTCACTAACAAAGGCAAGGGAAACAATCGAAGAAAATTTAGTGGGGAAATTTACAGCGAAATAAAGTGCACCTGCGGCTCCTCTGGAATGACCCATTATGGAAATTTGAGAATTTTCAATTGACGTGTTGAAATTTTCATTGCAATATTTCCTCAACTCACTGTCCTCATCGCTGGTAATCATCTTTACGTTAGCGTCACTATACCATTGCATACTACTCGTATCATCTCCACCTTTTAATGCAATTACAACTACTTCTGGTATCGAATCAGTTTTAATCCAATAGTTCAGACTGTCTGCGGGAAGGTCATTAGTGAATGAATATTCACTTCCATTTTGACCATGAAGTAATAAAATTAACGGATATTTTGATGAATTCTCTTTAGACCATGTTGGAGGAAGATAGACATTGAAATCTACATTGCCCCTACTTTTACTTTGAAAAGAGGAGTGGGTGTAAACTCCTTTTCTAAGATTTAATGCATCACAGGACTCACTAGTAAAGGTTTTAATATCAGGAAAAGAGGCACTTGCCAATTTTAATGTGGAAAGAAGCGAGATAACAAGAAAAAATTTATGAATTGTCATGTTTTGTTGATTATTCTAGAAGTAGTTAAAATTGAGACTAACTCATAAATATAGCTACTTTACTCATGATAGCGAATACCTTTTAAAGGTTCTTTATCTATTTTTTATTTAAATAATCAAGTCAAAATTGCCAGTTCTACAATTGACCTGAACCATACCGAATAACTTGTCACTAGGCATTTTAACGTAATACATATCAACGGGTAAGCCCATATACATTGGTGGCACTGGCCACATAATTGGGAATGTTCTTATAGTCGGAGTTGATACATTCGTTGATTCCATTATGTTGAAAATCGACGATAACATCTTGCAGTATCTTCTTTGCCAAAGGCTTATTTTGTTGAGCTATTACCGGAACGACCCACGCTAACGGAGTTGCCCAATACGCACCATTTTGGTAGGTTCCTTTTGCAATGGGTACAAATAAATTATGCCAACCGGCATCACTTCCGGGCAAATGTCTGATTTGTCCGTTCATAAAAATTTGATCGGCATTCCGAATCAGGTAATCCGAAATTCTTTCGCTTTGTTCCCCGTTCGTTATTCCGATAGAAACGGCGTAAGCACTTCCCCAAATATCAATTTGTTTGCAATCTTTATCAGCGGCCCAGAACATGCCCGACTTTTCGTCTAGCAGCGTGTACATATTTTTTTTGATGTTTTCAGCACGAACTTTGTAAATCTCTGGATCTCCAAAATCGTATGTTCTACATAATACTGCCATTTCTTTACAGGCCTTATAATAGAGCAGTGATGAAAACAAAAGGTTGCCAGTCTTCTTTACAGTATCGGTAAACCCGTAAACACACTGCGCATTTTCGGGGTCATTGTACACCAAACCACTCGCCGATCGATTTATAAAGTCGAGACCTTTTCGGAGCTTTTCCTCAACCGAACGAAAAAGAGCCCCATCTTTAAACTGGTTTGCGTAAGAACATACAAGCAGCGCCATAAAAGGCCCGTTGTCCAAAGCATGGTCCGCCATTGGGTTATTATCCGGACCGGGACTGTAAACGGGCTTTCCATCAATATTCACACGGTCGGGCATACAACCGTCTTCGCGCTGCCCATTGATTAAGTAGTGAATCGTTGCTCTAATTTCCGCTGGGTCCATTAAATCTCCTGCATATTCGACCATATAGTAAAAATCACGTGTCCAAAGGGCCTTATAATTGCCAACCCCATCAGGAGTATGCAACCATAGGCCATTGGTACCTTTTACCCGGCACCCTTTTAATTGCTGTAATGTAGCTTGATGCATCCATTGTACTTCTTTCCGTGAGAGTTTGTAGGGATTATGCCCTTGAGATGCTATTTCTTGAGAAATAGAGTGGTTACAGCTTAGGATCAAAACAATTAGAGAGACCGTTAAGTTTTTTATCATTTGCAAGTATTTTGCAGTTTTGATGTTGCTCGTTTTTTACTTAATAGGACATACACTAATTATCTGACGAACAAGCCCGAAACTTATTAATTGGCATTTAACGCCCTGCCCTAATGGGTGTTGGCAACTGCACTTTTTATTCGTCAAGCGGTGTCGTTGCACTTGTTTTTTTAATAAACACCAATGAATCAAATATATTCATAAATGGTGTTTGATAAATATCCATATTTGTTTCTTTGCTATAACCAATCAATTTTGTTGGTCCGATAACTGCATCAAGGTTAGACTCCTTTCTCAGTGCTGTCATATTCAAATAAAAAGCACTTCCATTTAAAGCCAGCACATTTTCCCAAAGATGGTTTTCTGTAGTTTCTAGCGTGGCCTTCTTAAGTTCATCAGTATACAAATGGTCTCCATTAATGAATTTCTCATCTATAAAAGAATAGCTACCTTCTAGTGTTGAAAACCCAATGGAATGATAAGCCTCTCCGAATTCTTTTTTTAGATCCCTACCCATGACCCCTATTTCGTTATCTGCAATAATTTGGTTCGAAATATGTGCATTGTGAGCCCACACAATGATTTTATTGCTCTTGTTTTTTGCAAAAAAAGATATTCTTTCCGCCATTATTTCATCACGACTTTGAAATTGCTTTTTGTTCTTCATGTTTGCGTAGTTGATGTACGTATTTTTTCCATTGAATATTATTTCTTCAATCTTTTCGTTCAAATTATTGGTAGCCTTTAAATGACTTTCAACATCTAAAATGTTATTATAGATAGCAGTATTTTTTTTATACTCCTTCTTCAGATTACCAATGGCGATTTTATCAATATTAGATTTTAGTTCTTTCAGAAGTCTGTTTAATTTCTTGTCATTTATATCCTCAACATTATCAATCAAAACCTCATAAAATACCCAATAAGAGTCGTCACAGCCCTTAAACTTAATATCATTGCGCAAGTAGTTTTCTTTATACCACTGTAAAAACGATTTCATTTCTTTAGTCTGGTAAATTGAAAGCAGATGTTTTTTGATCAAGCCATCTAAAGGCTTTTCTAACAGATCTTTATTTAAAAGTTCAATATCATCGTATGGACTCTCTAACACAAAGAGGTTAAAATCTTTTTCTTCAATCAGTCTCTTCGTGATGATTTCCCTCATCTGATAAAATTCTGATGTGCCATGGGTACTTTCACCAATGGCGACAATTTTTTTATTGCCGAGTCTTTCTATTAACGGGTCTAAACTGGTGAACAAACTATCGGCCAACGATAAATTTATAGGTTTTGAATTATCTCGAATTGCCGTGTCAAGTTTATCAGCATTATAATCTTTTAAATAATTCTTAGGTGTTTTCTTTAATTCTTGAATGTCTTTACCATCAATAGTAATTTTAAAATCATCGAACCAAGCTATTCCTTTTCCTGCTAAAATACCACCAACATATATAGATTCGGCACCCACCGGATAGGGTGACATTATAGTATATTCTTTCCAATCGTTTGTTCCTTTGATTTTCAATTTCTGCATGCTTTCAAATGCCAGTGATTTATTGCTACCACTACCATCAACACGCATCAAAAGTCCAACAAAACCCTTTACATTCTCGTACTTTATACGACCACTAAGTCGAATGGTGTCACCCACATAATGCGCAGGAATTTTATAGGTGATACATCCAAACTTGCCCTTTTGGTCTGACACAACTTTTCCTACGTAATTATTTTCATCGAGTTTTTCACCAGTTAAATTTTCACCATTCAAATTTTCATAATTCCCCCATTTGAACCAACCTTCAGGCATAAATTCATTTTCGGAATCAAAATCATCAAAGTTTAAATTGTACTTTTCTTGGGCATAAGTCGTAGTATGTAAAACTAAAACTGCTATACCTATGCAAGCGGTTTTGAAAAATGTCATATTTAAATATTTATTTTTTTTAGAACGGTTCTCAATCTTTGTTGTGCGCATATGACTATCTTGATTCCCATTTGTGTCAATCTAGCTCGCATTTTGAATTATAATGTTCATATTCAAGACAAATTCTAAACTTGCCGTTAACGGTTTTCGTTTGTTTTTTCTATTTTAAATCATCTGAGAAATGTCCGTCATGTTTTCCTTTAGAAAACTTTACTGTATTAAAATTCGCTGATTCTCCCTTGGGTATGGTCAAGCTTTTCCATGCATTGCCTTTTAGCATTCGACCGATATACACTATTTGTCCGATATGGTAAGAGTAATGGGCGAATTGCCTATTAACGGCCTCAACGATTGAATGGCCTTGGTTTCTAATAAAAATTTTTGTTTTAAAATTTTCTAGGTTTATTGAATCCAATGCTTCAAAAAGGCATTTCCATCCATCATTCCATTTTATAAGAAGTTCTTCTTTGGAACGTATTACAGATTCAAACTCCGAATCACGATTCCGCCATTCCTTTTCCCCATCGGAAGTCAGGAAATCGGTCCAACGCGATTTCATATTGCCCGATAAATGATTAACAATGATAGCAATTGAGTTTGATTCTTCATTAAACTGCCAAAAAAAATCTCCTTCATCCAATTGATCGAATGTTTTTTCTCCAACAGATTTATAATATTCAAATTGCTTTCTAACGCTATTTAGATACCCTAATTCCATATTTTTTAATTGGCTATAACCTCTCCCCTCAACTGGTCGACCTGCAACCGATGTCAACAATAAGTTTTTAGGGTATGCTTAAGTTTCTTCTTTTTCAATGCTATTCCAACACATTCAAGCAAAGGTTATTCGGACGCTATAAAAATACAAAACCCCGTTTACAAAGTCCCTAATACCCTGGTTTCTTGAGTTGTAGTGCAACAATACCACTACTCATTTATAAATTTAATCGCTCTTTCTAGAATTTCATCGCGACCTGCGGCAATCCCCTCAATAGATTTCTTAACTTCTATGTCTATTTTGACCCCTTTTCTTTGGTTTTCGGTACCATCAGGATAAAATATCCCCACACCACTAAATTGTGTTTTGTAATCGCCAACCATATTAAATATGGTTACATTGCCATTTGCCCCAGAAGTTTGGCTTCCTATCGTAGTAACATTGTCGCCAACCTGTAAACACATCGCTGTAAATTCACGTTGGCTTTGACAATTCTCATCAACCAATAAAACCACCTTTTTGGTATATTTTAGTTTGTTGTTCGTACCACTTTGATAAATTTTACTCCAAATAAATTTACCCGGATAATTCAAATCAGGAAATATGGCCTTGTAAAAGTCTCTTCTTTGAGAGGTAATGTAGCTTGCAAAATGGTAGGGAGTCTCGCTTGTTGATTTCCTGACATCAACAATTAGGGCTTTTGTATTTTTTAAAGCATCCATTATTTCAGGTACATTCGTTATTGCCCCAATATCGACATACCCAATATTACCTTCTAAAATTTTATACTTTTCGGTATCATCTTCATTTTTTTTGTACTTAAAATCTTTATACAAGTACCTTTTTATCGGCTTCGTATACTTCTTACCGTTTCTTATAACTTCTATGTTCAAAGAATCCGTTGCACCATTAAGTGTATAGTAGGTGGCGTTTAGTCTTTTTCTAGCGCTATTTGAACCCATTATATATTTTTCTTCCTCTTGGAATATAGTTTTAATTGCCTTGTTATCGGCCTTTGTAATAATGTCGCCAATTTTCAAATCATTTACTTTTGCCAATGAATCGTTATAAATTGTGGTAACTACTGCCTTATCATTTATTAACTTAAATGCTACTGGAAGATAATAATGACCAAAATAACGGTACGTTTTTGGCGTATTAAGCCTGACGTGACCATCGTCAATACTAGCGGCTAATTCTACCATTGCCAAATGATAATCTGTTTCCGATTTTGGGTTTAAAAACTTCGGAACCATTTTAACTAAAACTTCGTCCCAAGCCATATCTGTTTGATATTTGGCAGGGAAAAAATATTCTACCATATTCCAATATCGAAATAATGAGAGTAACCTCAAGTCTGCATCTTCCCAGTTAAACCCTTTATAGTCGATCTCATTGGTAAAATCGGTAATTTTAAGGTTGCGACTGTAATAATCTACATAGTGTTTTTTCCCTTGATGCCTATTCTCTTCAATGTAGTTAAGCTTCTCAGAGAGCTGCTTTGACAATAGTTGGTTATCCGTTATCCAATCTAAATTGAAATTTTTATAAAAATAGGTAACGTCTTTTGCTGGTTTGCAATTTTTACATGGTTTAACTTGTCCTAGACTTTCAATCCAATCCAAATAGACTTGCGCTAATTGTTCTTTACTTCTAGCACTTTTAACTTTTGGTAATATCTCGAAGAGATGTTTGTCCCAATTGAATTTCCCATCGGCCACTTCAGGATGGTAATATTTTAAAAAACCCCAAATCTTAGCAGTAATTGCAAGTTTTTCCGTTTCGAATGAACTGTTTTGAGCAAAAATTAACTGGACACTAAAAATCAGGGCAATAAGGATTACTATCGTGTTTTTCATATTATTTTACAACTATCAAATACTTTTCAGTTTATATTTAAAGCCCTTTATACGCACTTAAAATATTTTCAATCCTTTTAGCTTCATCGGAATCTATGATTTTTCTTTCGGGATGATCATCCAACCAACGCAACGTTCTTTTGATACCTTCGGCAAATGGAATGGTCGCTTTAAAGCTAGGTACAAACGTTTTTATCTTGGTATTATCGAAAATGACACTTTCACCTTTATCGGCCAAAAGTGTACCGGTGTACGAAGGTTCGATTTTACAGATAAAATCGGAAGCGATGTGCACCATTTTCGCTTCACGACCCAGGCTTTCGGCCAATATTTTATAAATGGTATTCCAGCTTAAAATTTCATCGGAAGTAATATGAAAGGCATGCCCGATGGCTTGTGTCAAGCCCAAGAGTCCCACAAAACCTTTCGCCAAATCATCGGCATGGGTGACCGTCCATAACGAAGTGCCATCGCCATGAACGATGATTTCTTGCCCTTTGAGTATACGATCTGCCGTGTTATAATACCTAAATCCTCCAATAGCAATAGGTATAACTGTATCATAGGTTAAGGAGGGTCGTACGATCGTTATCGGGAAACCTTCTTCACGATAGGCCTTCATCAAACGATTTTCACATTTAATCTTGTCGTTGGAATAATCCCAAAGCGTATTGTGCAAGGGGGTCGACTCCGTAATTACCGGATAAAGCAAGGGCGTTTGGTAACAGGAGGCAGAACTTATAAAAATATACTGTTTTGTTTTGCCCTTAAACAACGAAATATCACGTTCAATATCTTCTGCTGTAAAAGCAATCCAGTTTACGACAACATCCCAATCATGTTTTTTTAACTCAGTTAATGTATCGGGTTTGGTGATATCACCAAGAATCGTTTTCACACCTGACAAGATTGCTTTTGTCTTTCCCCGGTTCAAATGGTATAGGTCGATTCCTTTAGTAATAGCTAAGCGACTTGACGCCATACTTATATTTCCCGTACCTCCAACAAATAAAACTTTCATCCTTCCTTATTTTTAAAACCGTTCTACTCCAAAGTTATGACAACTCGAAATAATGAAGTCGTTTTTCATTTATAATGTAATTGTAGACGGTAAATGATTGAATACTTCATCACTTATAAAAAGCCAAACCCTTCTTTTCGCTTTAATTTATTTTCATAGTATTCTAAAAATGAGTACCTTAAATAGGCACAATCAATACATTCTTCGTCATGGCAACAATTAAATCTTTAAACAAGTGGGCAAATGCCCACACGTATTACCCTCTTGATCTGTTACGCGTAGCATTAGGCGTTTTTCTCTTTATGAAAGGAGTTGATTTTATGTCAAACCAGGCGCAACTGGCAGAAGTCATAAAACCCTTTCAGAACATGCCTGGTGGTATGGGAATTTTACATTATGTAGCCCCGGCCCATTTTGTCGGTGGTTTTTTAATCGTCATCGGTTTATTGACCCGTTGGGCCGTCATTGCCCAATTACCTATTTTAATCGGAGCGGTGCTGGTTAACTTTTTGGGAGAAATGAACCTCAACAATTTATTAGTGGCCTCGGTCACATTATTGGTTTGTATCTTCTTTGTTTTCTATGGGTCTGGCAAACATTCATCGGATTATTATCTGAAAATGCAAAAGTAAAAAACCGGAAAATCTAGAAGTTCATTAAAAAGGTGGATAAAAAGTCTTGAATTACGTCATTGCGAGGTACGAAGCAATCTTTAAGTTGCCAGTAATCAACACACAGATTACTTCACTGCGTTCGTAATGACTGCTTGTTTCGACTTTTTATCCACCTTTTTATTTCAAATTCTATTCGACAGTTACGCTTCCAGCCCTCTCTTCACAAAGACCTTGGCCAAGTGTGATCGATACGCTTCGTCGGCAAAATGGTCACTCATTACCGCTACCCCATCAACGGCATGTTCGGCAGCACTACTATCGCCGTTATAGGCTTCCTCGACTTTTGTGGCTCTATATGGAGTGTCGGCTACTCCCGTAACGCCAACCTTAACCCCGCTACCATCAAAAACGACCGCTACCCCCACGACTGCAAATCGTGATGCGGACTGGTAAAATTTGTGATAATTGCCATGTGCGATTTTCGGAAAGCGAACAGCAGTAATAATTTCGTCATCTTCTAGTGCCGTGGTAAAAATACCCAGAAAGAAATCGGTGGCCGCAATTGTTCTACTCCCATTTTTTCCTTCTACGATGATTGTGGCATCACAGGCAAGCACCGTAGCGGGATAATCGGCCGAGGGGTCGGCATGGGCCAAACTTCCACCAATAGTGCCTTTATTTCGTACCTGTACATCTCCAATGGTTGCTGCGGTCTGTTTTAAGATATTTACATTTTTGTAAATTATCTCAGAATTTAGAATCTGTTGATGGGTACAATTGGCACCAATAACAACGGCATCACCCTCTTCGGTAATGACATCCATTCCCGGAATGCCCCCGATATCGATGACCACTTCAGGCCGGTTCAACCGCAATTTCATGGCAGGAATCAAACTGTGGCCTCCTGATAAAATTTTTGCATCAAAACCGTGCTCGTCCAACAAACTAACGGCCTCATTGACCGAAGTTGCTTTTATATAATTAAATTTAGATGGTATCATTTCTTCAGATTTTTATTTTAATTCTGCATTGCTTTCCAAACACGCTGTGGGGTTAACGGCATTTGCAAATCGGAAACTCCCAAATGGGCTAAGGCATCGACTACCGCATTGACTACGGCCGGGGTCGACCCAATAGCACCGGCTTCACCTGCACCTTTTACGCCCAACGGGTTATGCGGACAAGGTGTAACCGTACGATCAGATTCTATCATCGGGAGGTCATCGGCCCTTGGCATGGCATAGTCCATATACGAACCCGTTATCATTTGCCCGCCTTCATCGTACACTACTTCTTCGAGTAGCGCCTGTCCTACTCCTTGGGCAACACCACCTTGTATTTGACCATCGACGATCATCGGGTTCATTACATTACCCACATCATCACAGGCTACAAAGCGTTTTAAATCGACTTTTCCGGTATCGGGGTCAACCTCGACCACAGCGATATGAGTACCGAAAGGGTAGGTGAAATTGCTAGGATCATAAAAACTGGAAAAATCAAGTCCGGGTTCTAAACCTTCCGGATAATCATGGGGCACATAGGCTGTAAGCGATACGTCACCAAAAGAAACGGATTTATCGGTTCCTTTCACGGTCCACTTTCCTTCGGCGTATTCCAGGTCGCCTTCAGCGGCTTCCAATTTATGCGCTGCAATTTTCGCTCCTTTTTCTAATATTTTCTCAATACTCTTTACAATGGCACTTCCTCCAACGGCCAGACTTCGAGAACCATAGGTACCCATACCAAAGGCAACTTGTTCGGTATCGCCATGTTCGATTTCAACATCATCCATAGGAATGCCCAACTTATCTGCTACGAACTGTGCAAAGACCGTTTCATGGCCTTGACCGTGGGAATGGGCCCCGGTATAGACCGATACTTTTCCGGTCGGCTGCACACGAACCTGCCCTACTTCATAGAGTCCGGCACGAGCACCCAAAGCACCAACAACTGCCGAAGGGGCTATTCCGCAACCTTCGATATAAGTGGAGAATCCTACCCCTAATAATCTTCCCTTCTCACGTGCCTCCTTCTGTTCTTTTCTAAAATCTTCATAACCGAGCATTTCCAAGCCTCTTTTTAAAACGGCATGGTAATTTCCACTGTCATATTGTAACGCTACCTGAGTTTGATAACCGGGTTGTTCGACACCATCAAACGGAGGAATAAAGTTTTTCAATCGAATTTCCGTAGGATCCATATTCATTTCCTGCGCTCCTTTTGAGATAATGCGCTCCAACAAATAGGTCGCTTCAGGACGACCCGCACCCCGATAGGCATCAACCGCCACCGTATGTGTAAATGGGGCAGTCACATTAAGGTGAATCAATGGCGTTGTATAAACCCCTTGAAATAACGTACCATGCAAATAGGTGGGCACCGCAGGAGCAAATGTAGAAAGATAGGCTCCCAACCCACAATACTCATCGGTAAGGTGGGCTACAATCTTACCCTCTTTATCAAAACCCATTCTAGAGTGAACCACATGATCTCGACCATGCGCGTCTGTTAAAAACGCCTCACTTCTATCGGATGTCCATTTAATAGGTCTTCCAATCTCCTTCGAAGCCCATGTCAAGAGTGCTTCTTCGGTATAGTGGTAAATTTTACTTCCAAATCCGCCACCTACATCATAGGATACTACCCGAACCTTATGCTCTGGAATCCCCAAAGCAAAGGCACATAATAACAATCGAATCAAATGTGGGTTCTGTGTACTGGTATAGAGTGTCCATTTATCGGCATTTACATCATAATCGGCAATATAGCTTCTGGGCTCCATGGCATTAGGTGCCAAGCGCTGATTGCGATATTCCAACTCGGTAACATGATAGGCACTGGCGAGTGCTGTCTCTACCTCTGCCCTATCGTTACCGATACACCAATCGAACGCGGCATTATCTGCCCATTGCTCGTGAACCAAGGGTGCACCGTCTTCCATCGCTTTTTTTGGATCTGTCACCGCCGGTAGTTCTTCATAATCAACTTCGACCAATTCGGCGGCATCACGGGCGAGCTCCAAACTTTCGGCAATAACTATGGCAACTGCTTCTCCTAAATGCCGAATTTTATCTTTGGCCAATAAAGGGTGTTGTGGTTCACGCATCGTTTCCCCATTCTTGAAATCTACTTGCCAACCGCAGGGAACACCATATTCCCCGCAACCGTCTTGCGCAGTAAATACGGCCACCACACCTTCGGCGTTTTCGGCTTCGGAGGTATCAACGGAAAGAATTTTTGCATGGGCATACGGACTTCTGACAAATGCCGCTTGTGTCATTTTAGGCAACTTTATATCGTCGGTATATTTTCCGGCCCCTTTTAGAAATCGGGCATCTTCACGCCTTTTAACAGATTTTCCTATAAACTTTTCCATATTCTAGCTGTTTATTTGCTCAGCGGCATGCCGAATAGATTTAACAATATTGTGATATCCTGTACATCTACAGAAATTGCCTTCCAATCCATGCCGGACTTCTTCTTCCGTTGGATTGGAATTATTCTTCAAAATATCTACCGCGGTCATGACCATTCCGGGCGTGCAAAAGCCACATTGCAACCCGTGGTGTTCTTTAAATGCTGCCTGAATCGGATGCATTTCATTGCCATTGGCCATACCCTCTATGGTAGTTATCTCACTACCATCGGCCTGAACAGCCAAAATGGTACATGACTTGACCGCTTTACCATCCATAGTAATAGTACAGGCACCACAACCACTGGTATCACATCCGATGTGTGTGCCGGTGAGGTCTAATATCTCCCGTAAATAATGGGTAAGGCTTATTCTTGGTTCTACTTCATGGGTGTGTGCGACCCCATTGACCTTAACAGTTATTTTCATATATATGTAAATTTAAATGCGCTCTTATTTTGGGTACCCCATTTCCATTGCAAAAGGCATAGCCCTAGACTTTATATTCAGAAATCATATGACGAAGATGCTTGTAAATCACGAAAGGGATTTACGTTCGGTCTTGTAACTCTTTTTCCATAGCTTGGAAGAATTGCTTGGATAGCGTGCTGACCACTCCGCTCATAATCCGTTGTCCCATACGCGCCAACATTCCTGACATTTTAGCTTCTCCAGTATATTGTACTTCTGTTTGATTTTCTTCCTTTTGAACCAACGTCATACCAATTTCGGCTACAACATTTCCCATTTTACTCTTTTGGTCCAAGACTACACTACAGCTTTCTCCTTCAACTTTATCCTTAAGAGCAAGGTCTCCTTGAAATTGTCCTCTAACAGGCCCTATTTTAACTTCGGAAATCGCCTTATATAAATCTTCGCCTTGAGCCTCTAATGTTTTAATTCCAGGAGTCACCTTTTCCAATACCTTTGGATCGTTTAACATTTTCCATAATACATCTCTATTCGCACTCAGTAGATAATTCCCAGTAATCTTCACTCTTTATATATTTTTATGATTATGTGCTTATGAAAGCGACATCAATTCTATTCTTACAATTAATTGTCCTTGAAGATAAAAATTTGATACGATATCCGTAAATTTTTTAATTTAATTTTTCATTATTGATAAGAAATCTGAATAAGTAGTATCAACCTGATTATAAATTAAGTGTATTGATCGACTAAATTTCGTTTTTTTGGCAACAGCCTTATGGCTTGTTTAAGACTTTCTAAATTGTGGGCAGAGGCGAGCAAATCTACATAGGGTAAGGCCGTTTTCATGCCCAATGCATCTGGAGAGAAATTGGTGCTTCCTGCCAGTGGATTTAACCATATTACCTTTCTCGAAGATTTGTAAATAGTTTTCATTGCCGCTTCCATAAGCGCGGGTTCTCCCGTATCCCATCCGTCACTTAAAATAAAGACAATCGTTTTTTTATCCAATAAGCTATGCCGGTAATTGGAAACGAAATCTTGCAAACAACTTCCAATAGTCGTACCTCCCGACCAATGGGGCACCCTATCGGAAATAATATCGAAGGCTTGGTTGAATTCGTAATTATCAAGTATAGTGGTTACACGGTGCAGGGCCGTACTGAAAACGAATGTCTCTATCTTATCATAAGCATTCTGGAAGGCATAAATCAGGTGCACAAAAAACCGGCTGTACAAATCCATAGACTTGCTAACATCACAGAGCAGCACCAATTTCAATTTTTTCTCTTTTTTTTCACTATAGACCAGCCTTTGAATTTCACCACCTTTGCGCATACCCATACGAATGGTTCGCTTTAAATCTATTTTGTTCTTTTTTTTGGATACTCTTCGCAATCTGCTCTTTTGATGGGCGACTTTACGTGCCAACTTTTCAAGCAAGCGCATCATTAAAAGCATTTCATCCTCATTTAGATCGGAAAAATTCTTTTTGGTCAAAACCTCAATTTCGCTATAGGAAGAAACCGCCTTCTCTTCTTCGGAAGGTTTAAGGTTTAACCAGCTTTTTAAGGAATCAAAGCGAATTTCTTGTTCCCTCGCTTCACTACGTTTGCTCTTTCGTTCTAAAGTGTCTTTGGTTTTAGAATTGACGGCTTTGTAAAGTTGGTCCCAAAATTCTTTATAATACCCATCGAACTTTTCAAACTGGTATTGATTTTTAGCCAATACAATCTTTAATGCCTCTTTGAATTCCTTTTCTCGACGAATCGACAAATGAGACAGGGCACTGAGCGCATCGGCTTCTTCAATGACGCTTACAGGAAATCCTTTTTTTCTTAGGAATCTACATAGCAGGACTATGTTTCCCGAAAGTTCTGTTTTGTGTTGGATAAGTGGTTGTTCCATGGCAACGGGTACTGAATTCTAAATGCGAACTGTTGATTGTTGGATGCTTGGTATTCGATGCTCGATGCTCGATAAATCAAGCGACCGCTATAATTTATTCATAAAGCAATCATCGCATTTATCAATATATAACAAAAATCATAATGCTTTTCGAATACAGCTGAATTGATGTATTTGCGATGTTTTGCCTTGTGCAAGCAAGTAACGGCTCGGATAATAAACGAATTGCGTATCCCATAAATCTTCGAAATTCAGGCTTTGACTGCAAAATCGAACCCTCTGAGATATTTAAGGCAATTGAATCAGCTGCTCTTCGGGTTTGGGAAGATAAATTGTATACTTCCTTTTTAGGAAATTCATTTGTCATAAGGTCCATTTCCTCACCCAACTCCATCACATCCCGCCAAATACGTAGTTTTTCGAACTTAAATTTCGCTTCGCTCACCGCGCTAACATATTTACATTACTTTATTCATGATTTCTATATATTCTTGCATCGAACGTCGTGCTTCGTGCATCTGACCCTTCTATCCAATCCGGGATACCACTCCCGTTTTCTCTAACAGTTCGGAAAGCGCATCTCGGGTATGACGCATATCTTGCCAATCTTTTAATACGACTCCCAAGGTATCTTCTACGGTCTGTTTGTCTAAATGTGTCAAGTGCATACCGGCCAAAGCTCTAGCCCAATCGATAGTCTCTGAAATACCAGGAGTTTTTTCTAGTTTCAATTGTCGAAGCTCTTTCATAAAGATGCAAATCTGCTCTCCCAATTTTGTATCTACTTCGGGTACTTTGGTTTTCACTATGGTCAATTCTTTTTCAAAATCGGGATAATCGATCCATAGGTAAAGACATCTTCTTCGAAGTGCTTCGGAGAGTTCACGGGTGCGATTCCCCGTCAAAATGATTTGAGGCTTATGGGTTGCAGGTATGGTACCGATTTCAGGAATAGTCACTTGCCAATCGGACAAAACTTCTAGCAAAAAACTTTCAAACTCTTCATCGGCCCGGTCAATTTCGTCAATTAGCAAAACCGGCTTTTTCAAATGGGTTATCGCCTGTAAAATTGGTCTTTTTAACAAAAAACGTTCTGAAAAAATGGTCTCTACAAGCGCTTTGGCGCTTTGCCCTTTTTCTTCTTGCATTTTAAGATATAACAATTGATGTTGATAATTCCATTCATAGAGTGCGTGCGTACTGTCGAGCCCTTCATAGCATTGCAGACGAATTAAATCGGTATGCAATGCTTTGGCCATTACCTTGGCGACTTCAGTCTTACCTACTCCCGCAGGTCCTTCAATAAGCAATGGTTTCTCCAGTTTCATAGCAAGAAAAATAGACATTGCGATAGCGCCGTCGCCTATATATTCCTGCTCTTGAAGCATTTTTTGAATTTGCCCTAACTCGATATCTTTCATAAATTATCTTCAATCAATTCGTTGATTAAGATACCTAAAATCATTATTGGGGACAAGACAATAGGCACATTCGTTTTACAGTTGATAAAAATTTATCAGTGGTTCCTTGGGTACAGTTGCAATTGAACTTTAATTATTCCGATACATCGATATTAAAACTGAATATAAGAAAGACAATCTTTTCTTTGCAAGTTGAAGATAGGAGCATTCTACAGCTGACTTTCAATTCAGTGGTGTGCGATTGCTTCAATAAAAGCCCTAATCTTATCAACTCAACCTAAATTCGTTCCATGCCAAATCGACCTCATTTTTGGAGTATCTTTTTTTTCATTGTTTTATTTTCCTGTTCATCAGAAGAGAATAACACGGCCATCGAAGAAGAAAACAATTTAAATGCCATCGCTATTACGCTAGACATCACTGAAAATACGGTTTTATCTAACCAGGAAATAACGGTCACACTTTCTACTGAAATCGACATTTCCCGTCTTGAGATTTTTTTGGACGACCAAAATATCGAAAATTTCCTTGCACCACCTTACAATTTCATATTGGATATCGAGACCCTTGATGAGGGTGAGCATAAGTTAAAAGTAGCCGTCTACTCCAATGGTAAGAGGGTTGCATCTAAAACCATCACAGTCAAAATCGACAATATTGGTCCTCAATTATCTATTGATTCCATTGCAGCAAATGAACTCATCTGTAATAAAATTCGAGTTTCACCGAGAATTTCAGATATCGTTTCCAACGTAAAGAGTCTAGCGGTATTTCTTGATGATATTTTAGTTTCAGAAAGGGACAATAGCACAGATTTCTCTTTTATTTTAAACCCGGAAGAACTTCCTGCCGGAGAGGGCAATCTCAAATTCATTTCGGAAGATGACCATGGAAACATTTCTAGAGATTCTATTGACATCGCGATAGGGGAGAAAATTATGGCAATTAATTTTCCAAAAGATTTCATGCGTAAAGGCATAGAAAAAATACATATCGTTATAAGTGATTCCGATGGTAATTTTATAGATAGCCGTACGCATTCATCGGGTGAAATCGAAACCTTGGAATTTTGTTCTTTTGCCGAAACCAACGAGAATAGTGAATTCATTTTAACCTTTATCCATGATTTTAATAATACCATTTTCAATTTTTACGTTTATAGCAATCTCTCAAAAGGGATGTTGGGCAACGCGATAAACCTAAACAAAACATCAGGCGGATTAAGCCCTGCATCACTTAAGCTTGACGTTCCCTTTTATGAAGACAGCTATCAAATGCGGGCATCGGGACCATGGAACTCCTTAATATATTATAACGGCAAATTTTCAGGACACGTTTCTACCAAATTCAGCAACGAACTAGCGACCAACAAAACATTTATTAGTTACTTCAACAAGAACATAGCGGATAGCTATCAATGGGCTTGGATTACCGACCTACAGTCTAGAACTACTTTGGCACCAGAAGACTTTACTAAATCTAGAGTTACCGCGGCTACCTTTGAAATCGATAGTGGTTTTCTAAGTCCGATAATGAAAATAACTGGGTATGAAAATGAGGCCATGTACAGTGCTAGAACAGGTCACCTGCTTTATTCGGATGATTTGGAGGGACCTACTTCTTCTATCAAGAAATATTATTTTGCAGACATTTTTGACTATTACACGTATTCGGGACAAGTAGCCAATTACACTTGGGAAGGTTCCGGAAAACCTCCTTCAAGAATCACGATACCAGATGCCTCGATTGATTATAGTTTTTCAAACGGTCAAGTTCGCTTTACCGGTCTCCCTGAATATGAAGTAGGTCGAATTCGATTGATAGGCATTCGTACGGGTGGCGCAGTCCTTACTGCCGAGAACCCTTCTGTTCGTGTGGAATTAATTTTTGACGGTCAACAAAACGAAGTGATACTGCCCCAAATACCTGAAGGCATATTTCCTTCGGCAGTTACCCAGATGTTCGCTAATAAAACCTTTGAAATCAAACAAGGAGCTGCTGAAAACTATTCGGCGTTCAGTACTTATGGCGATTATATCTCTAAAGTTCTAGTACCCTCTGTTCCTTTCTATATTGCCTCCCCTTTTAAAGAAAGGGTATTCAAATCGGAAGGCCCTCAATGGTTACCTACAAATGAATTTCCATTTTAAATAAAAAAGGATATTTCGGTAAATCTTGAGACTTCAAATTCAGCAATACTGTATACTAGGTGCCACTAGTCTTTTTTTGACATAAAAAAACTGTCGCTAGGATTACCAACGACAGTTTTTTTAATCGAGAAAAGTATTTTTAAATCTCCTCGGCCAACCAAGCTTTCATCATCCAAACCGTTTTTTCTTGTTCGGTAATAAAATCGCTCATCATCGAGTTGGTTCCTTCATCTCCCGATTCACCCGAAGCATCGAGAATTCGCCGCTCAATAACCAATAATTCCTTCAACGAATCTACTATTAAACGAATGGCATCTTCATCTTTGGTTACGTTCTTGCCCACAGGAACCTTTGAATTTTCTACATATTCAGTAAAGGTATGCTGTGGTACACCTCCTAAAGTCAAAATTCGTTCTGCAATCTCGTCGACATTAAGATTTGCCCCGTTGTAAAGTTCTTCAAACTTGGGGTGCAGTTCAAAAAAACGTTTTCCTTTTATATTCCAATGAATACCTCTTAAGTTTTGGTAATACGTTTGAAAATTTGCCAATAACTGGTTTAAATCGTCACTTAATTCTCCTGATTTTTCGGCACTTAGGCCAATGCTATTTAGTTTCATCTTTCTTCCTTTAAATTCACCATAAAATTAAGAAATATAAGACGGTTTTCTCCATAGTCTTTATCGATAGTTTTTATATTTTTATAGCCTAAAATTATCATGTATGACCATAACCCAATTGCAATATGTATTGGCCGTTGCAGAGCATCAAAACTTCACCGTAGCCGCAAAAAAAAGTTTTGTTACGCAGCCTACTTTGAGCATGCAAGTTCAGAAACTTGAAGATGAACTTGATGTACTTATTTTCGACCGGAGCAAAAAACCCATATCGATTACCGAAGTGGGAAAAAAAATCGTGGCCCAAGCGAAAAATATTGTAAATGAGGCGGCACGGATCAAAGATGTCGTAGATCAAGAAAAAGGGTTTATAGGTGGAGATTTCACCTTGGGCATTATCCCCACCATTATGCCGACCCTGCTACCCATGTTTTTAAAAAATTTCATAAAGGCATATCCAAAAGTCAACCTAATAATCAAAGAACAGAGTACTGAAAATCTGATTCGTAATATTCAAGATGGTCATTTAGATGCCGCGATTGCCGCCACTCCCCTTGGCATTGAATTTATAAAAGAGCGCCCCCTGTATTATGAGCCTTTTGTAGGCTATGTACCAATTAATCATCGATTGGCCAATGTAGAAAAGTTAAATCCCGAAGATCTTGACATCAGTGATATTTTATTGTTAAAAGACGGGCACTGTTTTCGTGATGGGGTCGTAAACTTGTGCAATGCACCAAAAAATTATGCTGAAGAGCGTTTTCAATTGCAAAGCGGAAGTTTTGAAACACTGATTAATCTAGCCAATGAAGGACTTGGAATGACCTTATTGCCCTTCTTGAATACAATGACCTTGGATTCTTCAAAAAAACAGAATTTAAAATATTTCCATAGTCCGAGCCCGGCACGGGAAGTAAGTCTTATTTATCACAAGAAGGAACTTAAAATACATATTACGAATGCCCTGAAAGACACCATTTCAGGAATTGTACGAGGTGCCATTGCTTTTCAAGATGTGAATATTATTAGTCCGATCAGCAAATAAGCCAGTGATTCAATAAGCCCTCAGTACTTATCATGTCATAGTTTTGGCGCAAGAAACCAAAAAACATCAAGGAACCACAATAGCTCAAGGTCAACAACCAACTAGCGGCATGCCACAAAAAAAGCCACTTAAAATTTAAGTGGCTTCCTTTTTTATGCCTTTAATAATATAAGACTTTGTTGTAATTCTGGTTTATCATCTATAAATTGTTGCAACCAGAGTTTCAGTTCTTCTACTTCATCGGGCAACAACCGTGATATTGCCTTTTTAAGCTCTTTACAAAATAACTTCGTGTCAAAACTAACCTTTTTAAGCACGGTTTTGGTATACTCAAGCATAACTCCTGCCATATTCCAAAATGTTTTTATTAGTTGTTTAATTATGGTAAAGTTAAACATCAAAAGGTAAATGATATTGCCTTATGTCGTTAAAAATTAGATAAATTCGTGTTAAATTGTACGAAATTCAGGTAATATGTGAATCCTGTAATTTAGAATTTATGAGATTTTTTTTATGTAATATATTGGTTCTGTTTACCTTATCAAGTTGCGTTAGTATAAAAAAGAAAATCAGCAAAGAAATAGCCGATACGCTGAATTCCAAATTCTATACGAACCAATTTACAGGTTTCCTAGCTGTAGACGCAAAGACAAAAGATACGTTGTTCGATTACAATAGTGATAGATATTTCACCCCGGCCAGTAATACTAAAATCTTTACGCTTTATACCGCCTTACAATTACTGCCTGAAAAAATGCCTTCCTTAAAATACGTAAATAAAAACGACACCCTTTACGTCGAAGGCACCGGTGACCCAACCCTATTACATTCTTATTTTAAAGATAGTACGGCAATACACTTTTTAAATCAGCACCCCAATATTGCCATAAACCTTACGAATTCCCAAGAAAAAAAGTTTGGACCTGGTTGGTCATGGGGCGATTATGAATGGTACTATTCTGCCGAACGCAGTGCATTACCCTTATATGGAAATGTACTCACGCTCTTCAATCAAGAAAATTTGGTAGCACAGCCCGAATATCTAAAAAGTCATGTGACTCCAATACACTACTCCGCCAATCGAGAGCAGTCTGAAAATCGATTCTATTTCGCTGCTTCAAGGAAGGACACTCTAGAAGTTCCCTTTATTGTAGATACATCATTGACCCTATCGTTGCTACAAAAGGTCGTCAAAAATAACTTGTCCTTAGCTAAAAAATTGCCCGACGGAGAGCGAAAAGTATTGTACAGCGTACCTTCCGATTCGGTATACAAAAGAATGATGCAAGAGAGCGATAACTTTCTTGCCGAGCAGTTATTACTGGTTGCTTCCGCTAGCCTATCGGATACCCTCAACAGTCAAAAGAGTAGAGACTATATCTTGAAAAATCACCTATACGATCTACAACAACCCCCAAGATGGGTAGATGGATCAGGATTATCACGATACAACCTCTTCTCTCCCAGTTCATTGGTACATGTACTTACAAAAATATACGATGAAGTTTCGAGGGAACGCCTCTTCGCTTTGTTTCCGGCAGGTGGCGTTTCAGGAACCTTAAAAAATTGGTATCCGGGTAACCCAGACCCTTATGTTTATGCAAAGACGGGAAGCTTGGGCAACAATCATTGTGTCAGTGGTTATTTATTGACCAAATCTGGTAAAACACTAATATTCAGTTTTATGAATAACCATTTTCTACATCCTTCTTCAGAAGAAAAACGGCGAATGCAGGCTATTTTTGAAGAAATCAGGGATAATTACTAATTATTGCACAAGAAACCAAGGCAAGCGATAGCTGTGAAGCGCCCTAGGTAATAATAATTGTATATTCAGAAATTCAAATAATTGCCTATGTGTTTAAATAAATCCGTTTTCTGGAATTCAGCCCTCATCTTCCTTCTATTGACTGCATGTTCGACCCCAAAAAAAGAATCTGCCACCTTACTCATCTATGGAGGGCCTATTTATACGGTCGATTCTACGCAGGCGACCGTTGAAGCTGTCGCCACAAAAGACAACAAAATTCTCTTTGCCGGCAGCCTTTCCGAAGCCCGGGCATTTGAAAATGAAGCAACTCAAGTAATCGATTTAGAGGGCAAGACTATGACTCCGGGGCTTATTGAGGGACACGGTCATTTTATGGGACTGGGATACAATAATTTGAATCTAGACCTTGCGCATACCACAAGTTATCAAGAAATCATAGATGCCGTAACGGAGAGCGTCAAAACCGCGGCACCTGGTGAATGGATTATCGGTCGAGGTTGGCACCAAAGTAAATGGACAGAAATGCCCGAAGACATAGTTAAAGGCTTTCAGACGCATTATCGCCTCAGTGAGATCTCGCCTGATAATCCCGTATATTTAAGTCATGCCAGTGGCCATGCAGGTTTTGTCAATGCCAAAGCTATGGATATCGCAGGCATTGAACTTTTACCCAAAGATGGTATTGACAAACTTGAAATCGAAGGTGGTGAAGTCATGCGTGATGCGTTGGGAAGGCCCACAGGAATTTTTACCGAGGAGGCTATAAGTTTAATTGGAAAATATATTCCCGAGAGCACGCCCGAAAAAAATACCAAAGCTTTTGAATTGGCGATTGCCGCTTGCCATCAAAATGGTATTACTGGCTTTCATGATGCCGGTATTGGTCGAGAGACCCTTGCACTTTACGACCAAATGAAGACGGCGAACAAAATGAATGTCCGATTGTATGCGATGTTGGGCGGGTGGGACAAAGCACTGATTAGTGAATGGTATGAAAAAGGACCGTTAATTGATTCTCACCATTTATTAACCGTTCGTGCCATAAAATTAAGCTGCGATGGGGCCTTAGGCTCTCGAGGGGCATGGCTTTTAGAACCCTATTCCGATAGACCCGGTCATTTTGGCCACGAAACCCTCCCTATGGAAGTCGTAAAAGAAACCGCCCTCAATGGATTAAGACACGGGTTTCAAGTTTGCTCGCATGCCATTGGTGATCGAGCCAACAGAGAGGTACTCGACAATTATGAATCTGCATTTGCCGAATTGCCCGGGCTGACCAGCGACCATCGGTTTCGAATCGAACATGCCCAACATTTAAATGCCGCTGATATTACCCGTTTTGCAGCTCTAGGGGTGATTCCTGCCATGCAAGCGATACATTTATCTTCTGATCGACCTTGGGCCATCGACCGTTTAGGTGAAAATCGGATTAAGGAAGGAGCCTATATGTGGCAGGCATTATTGAAAAGCGGGATACCAGTGATCAATGGTACCGATGTACCCGTCGAACCCTTAAACCCGATTGCCAGCTTGTACGCCAGTATTAGTAGAAAAACTTTAAAAGGTACTCCTCAAGGAGGCTATGAACCTGATCAAAAAATGACGCGGGAACAGGCCTTGAAATCTTACACCTTAGATGCGGCCTATGGCGCTTTTGAAGAAGATATTAAAGGTTCCATTACCCCTGGAAAGCTTGCCGATTTTACCATTTATAGCCAAGATATAATGACCATACCGGAAGTGGACTTTCTAAAAACCGAAATCGAGATGACTATTTTTGATGGACAAGTGGTGTATACAAAGAAAGAGTAGGTTTCGGTAAAAAACAGAAGGTATCACAAGTTTTTGGTAATATTAAATGGAACCCGAAGTTGTGAAAAGCTATATATTGAGCATTGCGCCAGGTTCAACAGATTGTATCGGCATCCGTCTCTGGAGGAATCACCATAATGCCATTAGTTAAAAACCCTATTTATTGCCGCATACTGCAATAACATAATCGTCTTGGCATCCTTTATTTCGCCTTCGGCAATTAACTTCAGGGCTTTTTCAAAGGAGTATTCCAAGACTTCTATATTTTCGGTCTCATCGTCGGCTCCGCCACCCTCTCCTACTTTCATTCTGTCTTCATAAACACCTATGAAAAGATGTAAAATTTCGGTGACAGAACCTGGCGACATATAGGATTCATAAACTTTTTTCACATCATTAATTTGATATCCAGTCTCTTCTTCCACCTCTTTTCTAATACAATCTTCAGGGTTGTCTCCGTCTAAGAGTCCCGCACATACTTCGATCATCATTCCATCTTCATTACCATTGACATAGGTGGGCATACGAAATTGTCGGGTCAAAACCACTGTACCTTTCTTCTTGTTGTACAAAAGAATAGCTGCCCCATTGCCCCTGTCGTAGGCTTCACGCTGTTGCGTTTCCCAACTGCCATCTTCCTTTTGATAATCAAAAGTAAACTTGTTGAGGGTATACCAATTATCGGATAATAATTGCTTTTTGATATTTTTAATCTTACCGTTTTTCAAATTTTCAATATTTTGAAATTCAAAAGTAAACATTTCCACTGGGGGAAAAATGGTAGGGGGCTGTGATAATAAATTAAGTTTATGAAATAAAACAGCTATAAGCTCAAGGTGAAGAGCGTCTTCGATTGGTTGGTATTGCAACATTACCATTTTTAACCACTCTTTTTTACAAGAATAGTATTCAGGCAGCAGTTTTTATCTCAAACTGCCTTTTCAGATTTTAAAACCTTGAATTAGTTCTTGAATTACCTAATTTTAGGCCATAAGCGTACAAAACGTGTTTTTTTCAAACACCTAATATTTCCTATATGAAGAGATTGTTTTATAGTTTTTTGGTAATACTTCTTTTTTTAAGTTGTAAACAAAATAGCAAGAATGTTGAAACTCAAAAAACACTTCCTCGAATCGCCATAGCAGGCCTGGGTATAGAATCGAGTACCTTTTCTCCTGCCCAAACGCATGAAGAAGCCTTTCATGCCCGGATCGGGGATTCGATTTTTGGGCGCTATCCCTTTTTTGCCGATGATTCCGATGTTCGAAAAAGAGCAGAATGGATACCAACCCTGCTGGGCAAATCATTACCAGGTGGTATCGTTACCAGGGAGGCCTATGAGTCAATGGTCGAAAAAACCCTAAAAATGCTAAAGGCAGACGGACCCTATGACGGCCTTTTTTTCGACATCCATGGTGCAATGAGTGTTGTCGGACTTGAAGATGCCGAAGGCGACTTGATCAAACGTATTCGGGAAGTGGTGGGCCCGGAAGTACTGATCTCTACCTCTATGGATCTACACGGCAACGTATCGGAACGTTTAGCACAACATACCGATTTGATTACTTGTTACCGTATGGCACCACATGAAGATGCTTTAGAATCGAAAGAACGGGCTATCACCAACTTATTGGATCGTTTGGAAAACAACATGGGGAAACCAAAATACAAAGCCTGGATACCAGTTCCTATCCTATTGCCTGGTGAAAAAACAAGTACCCGAATTGAACCTGGAAAAAGTTTGTACGCAAAGGTTCCATCGGTCGCCAACCAAAAAGGTGTTATCGATGCGGCAATATGGATCGGTTACGCTTGGGCCGATGAACCCAGAAACCATGCAGTTGTAATGGTTACTGGTGACGATAAGGAAAAAGTGGTTTCTGGTGCCGAAAAATTGGCTGAGGCATTTTGGGAGGTACGCCGAGAGTTCGAATTCGTTGCCCCGGTCGCCACGCTGGACAAGAGTATAAAAATGGCGCTAAACAGCAAAAAACAACCTTTTATAATCAGTGACATGGGGGATAACCCTACAGCTGGAGGTGCTGGTGATGTAACTTGGACATTAAAAGAAATACTTGCTCGGCCAGAATTTAAATCGGAAGATGGCCCAACATTGATTTACGCCTCGATTCCAGGTCCTGAGTTAGTGGCTGCAGCTCAAAAAGTCGGCGTCGGCGGAAAAGTTTCTGCTATGGCAGGGGCCAAGGTCGATGACCGCTTTGCTCCCCCATTACAATTAAACGGAACTGTTACCGCTATTAAGGAAGGCGACCGAGATGCCGAAGTAGAAGTGGTCGTAAAGATTGGAAGTGTCAACGTAATCGTGACCGAAAAACGTAAGCCTTACCACCACTTAAAAGATTTTACCGACCTTAACCTAAACCCAAGGCAAGCCGATGTCGTGGTCGTTAAAATTGGTTATCTCGTTCCTGAACTTTACGACATAAGGGGAGATTGGGTAATGGCCTTAACCCCGGGCGGGGTTGATCAAGACCTCGAACGCTTGAATCATAAACAAATAAAAAGACCGATGTACCCCTTGGATGAAGCCATGGAAAAACCTGATTTAAGTGCTCAATTGATTCAGGCATCGGATAATTTAGAATAAAACCGGGGATACGGCACTCCATATAATCTCTGACCAACAACGATATAACTCGTAGCAGCCGTCGGGACTTACCTACTTCTCAATTTAAGGTAAGAAACAAAAAGGTTACTACATTAAAAATTGTCAAGTCAAAGTCTATCATTTTGCCAACAACAAAATCTTGGATAACATCTTCTTTTTTAAAACCCTGTACTTCTTAAGGTGCTCTCTATAAAGTTCTCTATGCTTCTCGTGATTGTGAAGGTAGTAGGAATCACAGGCCATATTATCACATTCGGCCGCATTTCGCATCGAGGTTTCATACCGGTATACCCTTCCCGTTATCAAGGTATTCTCCCGACGTATTTCCTGTAACAGCAAATATAAATTCGAATCGTTCAAAATACGGTCTTCGATTTCGGAGAAATACTCAAGTTCTTCACTTATGTATTCAAGATTCTCGGCCCAATCGTTAAGTTCCGCATTATCTTTTTTAAGCATGATTCGACTGTCGGACTCGTGGTGGTAAAAAAGTTTTGAATTACTCATAAGACCATATTTACGTTTATATGTTTGTTCTGCTGTTCTACACTTTGAATCGTCAGTTTTTGTTCTCCTAATGGAAACTCCCATATAACAGTATCGCCCTCGGCATAGCCCATAACAGCAGCTCCCATAGGTGTCAATATTGAAATTTTATTATTTCGCACATCACTTTCCGTAGGCATTACCAACTGGAAACTTTTTTCCCAGCCCTTATCTGAAATAATTCTTATAATCGAATTAAACCGAATTACGTCGTCAGGCATTTCGTTTTCATCCAATATTTGGGCAGCGTCAAGCTCTCCGACCAACTTTCTAACTGATTTTGCCAGCGTGGCATCTTTATAGTACCCTGAAAGGTTCATTAGTTTTTTTAGTACTACATATTCCCTTTTTTCTATGACTAAACTACCGTACTTCATATTTTTTATTTTCATTGTTCAACCCCTGATTATTTGATTTCCCTTGTAGGGCCCTATCCACTTCAAAATATTCTATGATTATCAGAAACCCATCACAATACATCTTGAAATATTCGTTCTTCTTTTTTAAGTCGCTTTTACAGTTGAAAGCATTTTTTCTCCCTTAAAATCCTATGGAAAAATGCCGCGTTGCTTGTAAGCTTGCTCTAGTCGCTCAATTGCGATCATAAAAGCAGCCGTTCGCATGTCTACCTTTCGCTCATCTGAAATTTCCCTGACCTTGTCGAATGATGTTCGAAGTTTTTTTTCGAGTTTCTCCATCACTTCCTCCAGCTGCCAAATTTCCCCGTTTCGGTTTTGCAACCATTCAAAATAACTACCAATAACACCCCCTGAATTGCAAAGAATATCCGGAATGATTTCAACACCATTCTCCAAAAGTATTTTCTCAGCTTCTACATCTGTCGGTCCGTTGGCACCTTCTGCTATTAAATATGCTTTCACTTTTGGTGCGTTCTCGGCAGTAATCTGGTTGCCGAGAGCAGCAGGAATACAGATATCACAATCCAATGCAAAGAATTCAGAATTATCGATAGGCCTGGTATTTGAAAAACCGACAATGCCATTTTTATTGCCGTGGGCATAAGCAAAGAGTGCTTCTACCCCAATTCCATTGTCATTGACGATACTACCATAAGCATCTTGTACGGCTACCAGGGATGCCCCTGCTTTTTCTAAAAAATGAGCGGCCCAATAGCCTACGTTGCCAAAACCTTGAACGACAAACTTCTTATCTTTCAAATCAACTCTCTTATGTTCGGCCCAAAATTTTATACTAAGGAACACCCCATACCCAGTGGCCCTGTCCCTTCCATAAGAACCGCCCGCCCCTATGGGTTTCCCTGTGACCACATGCATATTTTTAGAGCGCTCCGCAGGAGCTTTCGTAGACATGAACGTATCTAAGATCCACGCCATAGTCTGCGCATTGGTATTTACATCAGGAGCCGGAATATCGAGTTCAGGACCAATATTGTCGCCCAAGGCATACGTAAACCTTCGAGTAATACGCTCAAGTTCAGCTTGGGAATATTTGAAAGGATCCAGTTGAATGCCTCCTTTGGCACCACCATAGGGCAAACCTGCCAATGATGTTTTCCATGTCATCCACATGGCCAAAGCCTTAGCTGCGTCGATATCAACGGTCGGGTGATAGCGTAAGCCCCCTTTATAAGGGCCAAGCGCATTATTATGTTGCACTCTGTACCCCTTAAAAACTTCGACCTCACCATCATCCATACGAACGGGAAAGTGTACCACGAGTTCATTGTTCGTCACTTCCAGAATCTTACGAATATTGGGATTCAAGTCTATAATGTCAGCAGCATTGTCAAACTGGCGCATCACATTATCCAACATCCCCTGCTTGCGTTTAAGCCGCTTTTTCAGTGTTTTTGTTATCATAGCTTTGTATTAAGCAAATTGTTTCCAAGTCATGTGCGAATTTCGTGTTCCGACTTTTTTTAGTTTGTCAAATCGTTTCTTCGGCTCAAAATTGAATTCGACGGTATTTTCATATTCACTACAAGATGTGATGTCACTCTTATCGGTCGTAAGCACACAGAACGATTGATTATAGCACGTGACACATATGCTTCTATTTTGTTCTTCCATCACTTTTTCTTTTTAAATCTTAACCTAGTTTCTAAAAAATAGCTCGTATTTGTTAACGCCCAAGATCAAAGCGATATCGCCCTATGAATTGATGATGCGCAAGAAATTTTCGTTTCAACATTTGTCTTAGTGGGAATCCGATTTTTTATTTGGAATGTTTATTAAAATCCACTCGACGTTTCATAGCTACGGAAAGCCATTGGACCGAAAGGCCGAGCGGATCAAACAACCAAACTAACTAAACTTCTTTTTCAGGTTACGGGTTATTTGAAAGAATGGGCTGCTCGACATCTAGAATCTCAAGAGATTCTACTCCCAATGGAAAGCCATGGGGTACTTCATCGCCTTTGGCAAGTCCTACAATAGAAGAGCCCAGAGCAGAAAAAACAGAGATTTGGCCGCCCTCCATTCCATATTCCGAAGGGGTCACCAATTCAACATTTCTGTGCCACCCGGTTTTAGAAGCTAAGGTCACCTTTGAATGTAGGCGCACCACATCATCGGGCATTTCAGCCTCATTGCAAACCAGCGCCGTGTCTAGGTTTTCCTTTAATTTATCAAGAGAATGCTTATGGGCATAATCTTCATAGTATTTCCCGAAGTAAAGCAACCGCTTCGTTTCCACATAGTCTTTTTTTTCAAATATCAAACTGCCGTATTTCATATCACAATCCCCTTAAGTACAAGCTAAAAGAATAATAATTTTACTCATAATCTTTCTATGGCAAGTAGCGTGCCTAAAAACTGCAATTAAGAACAGAAATTCACAATTAACTTACTATCAAATCATTATTGCTTATCAAGCAAAAACATCGATAAATAAAGTGAGGAGATTTTACCCGGTCGGAGATTTTCACCCCGGTAGATTATTTTAATTTTTCACGAAGTGTCTTACGGTCTATCTGTAAAATTTCGGCGGCCTTTGTCTTATTATTATCCGTGGCGGAGAGCACACGCTGAATATATTCTTTTTCCATTTCCTTTAAGGAGGCAAATGAGTTTTCGGGAAACTCAATTTTAAATTTCAGGCCCTCGGGAAGGTCCTTTACATCAATTTTACCATCACTCATAATAACCGCACGTTGTATCACGTTTTCCAGCTCCCTAATATTTCCGGGCCAGTCATACCGTTGCAACACTTTTATAGTCTCGGGAGTAACCTGCAAAATACGATCTTTGTACTCCACGCCGTATTTTTTTATAAACCGGTCGACCAATAATGGAATATCGGACTTTCTTTCCCTAAGGGGCGGCACATTGATTTGAACAACGGTCAATCGATAATACAGATCTTCGCGAAACGATTTATCGCTGATACTTTCCAACAAATCATTGTTTGTTGCAGCTATAATTCGAAGGTCTAATTTTTCGGTTTTTTGTGACCCCACTTTGGTTATATTCTTTTCCTGAAGCGCCCGCAGCAATTTGGTCTGCACCGCCAGTGAAGCGCTGCCTATCTCATCTAAAAAAAGAGTGCCATTGTTTGCTGCCTGAAAAAAACCGTTCCTATTTTCATGTGCTCCGGTAAAAGCTCCTTTCATATAACCGAAAAGTTCGGCCTCGAGCAACCCTTCGGGTATTGCGCCACAATTTACAGCAACAAAAGGTGCTCGGGAAAACTTGCCCGAATAGTGAATGGCCCTCGCGACCAACTCTTTTCCTGTGCCGCTCTCACCCTGTATCAGTACCGTTGCCCTATTGTCTTTTACCCGCGCTATGATGTCAGTAACTTTACCGAATGCCTTCGATTGTCCGATCATATCGGCATAAATTGGGCTCTGAGGCGCTCCTTTGCTTTTCGTCTCAGGCTTTCTTTTCGTACGGGTTTCAAAAGATTTTGATACCGCTTGTCTTAATTCTTCCTTGGTAAAAGGTTTGGTCAAATAATCAATAGCACCCGATTTTATCACATTCAAGGCCCCATCAATTGAGGGGTAGCCGGTTATGACCAATTTTGGAATATGAGGATAATGTTCCGCAGTATATTTTAATAATTGTAGACCATCTATTTCGGGCATTTGAATATCAGTAATCAATAGATCAATTTCGGTATCCTTTAAAATATATAAGGCCTGCTTGACCGAAATGGCCTTGTACGTGTGATATTCGAGCGACTTTAAATGGCGCTGTAACAATTCTAAAATATGAACATCATCATCTACAATTAAAATATTTTCTTTGTTCAAGGCCATAAGTGCTACAGTTTTCGAAATGTAAGGGTAAATATAGTGCCTTGGGGATTATTAGGTCGATGGCTTATGTTTCCTTGATGGCTTTTTACGATACCATGTACAACACTTAACCCAAGTCCCGACCCTTCCCCAAAGGGTTTTGTGGTAAAAAATGGCTCAAAAATTTTATCTTGAATAGGCTCAGGTATTCCTGATCCCTCATCCGTGATTTCAATAAGTACTTGGTTGGGCTTGTCGATTATTTCAATCGTAATCGTGCTTCCTTCAGGAGAAAAATATATGGCATTAATGATCAGATTAAACAGCACTTGGGTCAGCTGAATTTTGTCAATTTTGAGCTGTACGTCTTCTTGATCCGATGTAAACCAACACTCAACTTTATTGGTTTTCAGTAGGGCATTGAGCAAGGCAATGGCATCTTGGGTCACCGGAATTATATTGACCAGATTTTTTTGCTGCGGCATTTCGCAGGCAAAGAACATCAATTTTTTGACTACCTCCCGTGAATAAATAGCACTATTAATTATTTTCTCAAGGTCTTTTGAAGCCTGACTTCCCGAGGGGATACTCTCTTTCAAAAGTTCTGTAAAACCCAATATATTGGCCAATGGCGTATTGATTTCATGAGCTATACCAGCAGTAATTTCCCCCAAGATTCTTAAGCGATCGGACTGCTCGACCTGTCTTTTGATCAATACTTCGTTTTCCTTAATTTCCTTTCTTTCCAGAAGGTTACCTATTTCAAGGGCCACATTGTCAAGCAACTGTTGTTCTTCTTCCAAAAAATCTTCGACCCGATACTTATGCGAAGGGTACCCAACTTTCAATTGTCCGTTTTCCTTATTAAAAACAGTTATTTTCGACTCGAGGAACACCCGGTCAAGGTTTTTTTTATCCGTAGTAATGGTATAGATTCCCGTATCTATAGAGACATAGGTGTCTTTACTGTACTGCCAAGCTTTTTGCAAACTTGCGGCAATGGCCTCCAGAGCCACCCGAATTTCGGTATAATCACAATTAACAATAATTGAAGTCACCTCGTAAAGACAGGTAAGTTCCTTGATCCGTTCCTTTAATTTTGCTTCCGCTGCTATCATTGGTTTATCTTGTCGTAATCAAATTATGTTAATCACATTTTTTCCATTTATGAATTACCGTGAAAAATTACTACTTATTTTGCTCAAGAACAAAGCACGTTCTCCTTTCATTTCATAGACTATCGAAAATAAGATACCGCACCTGCTTTGATTCCAATTGGAAGTATCACAGCTAAAAATTAGCTGCTGCCTTGTCATATTTTTGAAATGCGCGTAACTAAATAAATAGTAACAAGCCAGACCAATGAGCAACGAACTTGAAAAAACCTTTTTAAATGCCTTAGAGCAAAACCAACAGAAGCTATTGCGAATCTGTTCGGTTTATTCCAAAGATACCGATGACACCAAGGATCTTTTTCAAGAGGTATTGGTACAAATATGGAGGTCAATGCCAACTTTTGAGGCAAAATCATCAATAGCTACCTGGATGTTCAGAATAACATTGAACGTTTGCCTTCGTTTTCGTTCCAAGGAAATCAAAAAACAAAAAAGGTTCATTCAAATGGACAGTATTACCATAGCCAAATTTACACCTACAAAGGAAAATAATGTACAACAAGAGAAATTGGCGCATCTCAAAAGCTGTATCAAAAAATTGAATGAGGCCGATAAGGCGGTCATCACACTCTATTTGGAAGAAGTTCGGTATAAAGAGATTTCAGAAATTTTAGGCCTAACGGAAAATAACGTGGCAGTAAAGGTAAAGCGCATCAAGAAAAAATTATTGAACTGTATAAATCAAACAACATGATGGAAGATGAACTGATCAAAATATGGCAATCTTCCCCAATGGAGGAACAAATTAAATTTGACAAGTCACGATTGATGTTAGATATGCAATCAAGTTTGAATCGTTTTGACAAATTAGTAAAATGCGGTATACTCATAGAGCAAGGGGCAATGATAATCGCCATACCCGTATTTATTTTTTATATCTATTTCGTTCCTTTTGTACTTTCAAAGATTGCATCTATTCTAATTGTCACGTGGGGTATTTGGTATTTTTTTAAACTCAAGGAGTGGAAGAAAAAGAAACCCAATAACTTGAAAAAAAGTTATTTGGATTACTTATATGAATCTAGAAACTATTTAGTATTACTTAAAAAGTGGGGAGACAATGCAATTTACTGGTATATTCTACCCACTATACTCAGTGTAATACTCTTTCTTTTTGGCCCTTTACTAGAAGGAAAACTTAACAACAAATTGATTGCAATACTATTTATTGTTACAATTGCTACTGGGGTAGTCACTTATTTCTGGGGAAAATGGAGAGTTAAAACCCAATTTGTTCCCCGATTAAAAAAAGTTGAGGAGCTTATAGCAGTTATGGAGGAATAGTCTACTAAAAAAGCTAAACTGAAGAAGCAGACTAGTTGGAAACCTCCACTACTCCTTCATGAACTTTCTTTTGCCAATTTTTTAATTTTTGCTGTAGCACATTTACCAAATCAGGTCTTAATACGGCCATATTATTTTCTTCCCCGACGTCTTCCGACAAGTCGTATAATTCAATCTTTTTGGTGCCCGCTTCTGCTATGGATACGAGTTTCCAATTTTCACTGCGAATCGCATTTCCATTCTTAAAACTCCAGAATAAATCACGCTTCGGAGGCGATTTCCCCATCAATAGCAGGCTTTTAATACTTATTCCGTCAATTACTTCGCTTTCTGGTTTTTCTCCTATAAAATCAAGAAATGTAGGTAAAAAGTCCATAGTCATTACAGGTTCATCGATTATAGTACCCCCTTTAAATTCAGAAGGATACCAAGCAATCGCCGGCACACGATGACCACCTTCATAAACTTCGGTCTTAAACCCTTTTAAATGACCATTGTTTCCATTTTTCGAAGCTCCGTTATCGGAACAAAATATGACGATGGTATTTTGATCAAGTCCCGTTTCCTTAAGTGTTTGCATTATTCTCCCAATGCCTTCATCCATCACCTCGACCATTTCTTTATACACATGGGGAATGCTGTCTTGAGGAATTGGCTTCGTTCCCCTCACACCAACATTACGAACGGCTTCATCGTTCCTTTTTTGATATGGATAATGTGGCGCTTCATGGGGCAAGTACAAAAAGAAAGGTTTTCCTGTTTCCGATGGATTGTTCTCTTTGATAAAGTCTATTCCGTATTGGGTTATTAGATCTGTGGTATACCCTTCTTCATCCCTTAAATCGGTACCCTCCCACCAGTCAGAATATCCCTCTTGATCGATATGGGCATGAAAATCTACGTTGCCGCTCACAAACCCCTTAAAATTATCAAACCCTTGCAAGGTTGGGTTAAATTCCGGGGCATACCCCAGGTGCCATTTCCCATATATCGCAGAGGTATACCCGTATTTCTTTAATTCATCGGCCAAGGTAAGCTCATCAATTGCCAAACCTACGTCACGATGATTGGCAGCCGTGATAACTCCCGAAACGCCCGTACGCTGCTGGTATTTCCCCGTCATCAGAGCAGCGCGTGTGGGGCTACAAACCGTTCCATTGGAGTGAAAATCGGTAAACCGTATTCCTTCAGAAGCCAACTTATCAATATTCGGGGTGTTAATAGAAGTATTGCCGTAACACGAAATATCACCATACCCCAAATCATCTGCCATGATAAGAATAAAATTCGCCCTGCCTGAATCTTCGGCCCCCACTTCTTCTATATGCCCCTGGGCCGCAACATCATACGACATAAAAATGGAAACAAGAAAAAAGAAGACCGTTATATTCATTATGTTTTTTGTCATCGATTCTTTACTCTTTACAAATAGTCGGTTAGCGTTTCAAAGCTTACCGTTTATTATATAACTTATTTTGCAGCTATTCTGGAATTCTTTGAAGAATAACCCTGTTCACGATATTTTTGTAGCAAATGGGCCATGTCTTCTATTTTATCAGGATGACTGGAATATAGATTTATACGCTGTTCAGGATCATTTTCCATATTAAATAATAAACCCGCGGTTTCAAAATCTTTATAACCCCTTAGCTTTTTGAATGAATCGGGCATTTTGCTGTGTTCACCTGAAGCGGCGCTGATATAAAGCCATTTTCCTTGACGTAAACCCCAAATATTTTCATAGGTGTTATGTACCGTAGCTTCCCGAAGTGGTGAAGTATACTTCTCTCCATTAAAAACAGGTAATAAATTGTAGCTATCGGGAGCAGCTTCGTTTGGCAACTCACTTTTTGTTGCTGCGGCCAATGTTGCCATGATATCGACTTGGGAAATCAGTTCTTCGGAAACCGACCCTGCCTTAATCTTCCCTGGCCATTTTACAATAAACGGTACGTGGTGCCCTCCTTCCCAAACATCACGTTTCAAACCCCGAAAATCACCCATACTATAATGATCATATTTCTCTGCCCGAGCGAAAGCATATTTTTCAGGACCATTATCGGCGCTAAAGATGACGAGCGTGTTTTCGTCCAGCCCTTTTTCTTTTAGGGCATTCAACACCTGTCCGGCCACCCAATCGGTCTGTACCATAAAATCACCATAGCCTCCAGCCTCTGATTTTCCGATAAATTCGTCATTCGGAATAATTGGTGCATGTGGAGAAGGCAGTGCAAAGTATAGAAAAAATGGGGTGTCTTCCGATTGATTATTTACATATTCAACAGCTTTTTCTGTAAGTGTAGGCAGAACGTCGTAGGGGTTCCAACCTTCAACCATGGGGCCGGGTCGGAATTCCCAGTTCCCCTCTTTGGTTGCGTAGCTGCTATTTTCAATATTTTGATTCACGGTCGGGAATTCAATCACCCTATCGTTTTCTACCCATGCATAGGGCGGAAAATTTATGGTACCATCACCGAAATAATAGTCAAACCCCCGGTCTAAGGGCCCACCCGCGATAGGTTTGCTCCAATCGATGTCTTGTGACTGATAAAACTTGACTGGTCTATCCCTTCGAATCATCTCTCCCGAAGGTTCATTCTTAAATTCCCAGTTCCACCCCAGGTGCCACTTTCCAATACATGCCGTAGTATAGCCAGACTTTTGTAGAACCTGCGGAAGGGTCACGTCAGTGTCATTAAAAAACGGCTCTCCGAATGCTTGTACTATACCATGCTGCTTTCGCCAATGATACTTACCTGTCAACAAAGCATAACGGCTTGGAGAGCAAATACCTGAAGAACTATGGGCATCGGTAAATCGCATGCCTTCCGAAGCCAGCTTATCAAGGTTTGGCGTTGGTATTTTCGAATCTGGATTCTGACAATTGAGATCACCATAACCCATATCATCGGCATAAATAATCACGATATTGGGGGGGGCCACTTTATGTACAACTGCTTCTTTCTTCGTTGCCTGCTTGCCTCCGCAAGCGTTTAAAAAAATCATTACAAAGCAAAAAGTAGAAATTTCCAGTATTTTTTTCATGCTTATGTTCTATTTAGCGTATCCTGCAAATCAAATTACCTGATATAATACCATGACACTTTAAAATCCATTACTTTTTGGCATCGTTCAAAAGCGCCAGAAGTTCTTCCACTACCTCAGGATGTTCCTCATAGCGGTTGTTGGTTTCTTGCGGGTCTTCCTCCAAATTGTACAAGGTTGCGTTCGGTTGCCCTTCTTCCTGTGCTATCAAATCAGGTTTACTAAAGCCTCCCGACCCCAACGAAGTGGTAAGTTTCCACGGTCCTTTCCGGATTGCAAAAAAACCATTAAGAGAATGATGCACCGTGTAATCACGGATCTGTTTTTGTGCCTTTTCGGTAAGTGCAGGCAACATATTATAGCTATCCTCACCAGCACCTGTGGGTAAATCTTTCTCGACAATACTTGATACAGTCGCCAGTAAATCGGTCGTACATGTCACTTGATCGGAAACGCTCCCTGCCTTTATTTTTCCTGGCCAGCGAACAATAAAGGGGATGCGATGACCACCCTCGTAGATATCGGCTTTCTGGCCTCGATAAATATAATTAGCCCGGTGTGCATACTGTTCTTTGTCTTCCTTGGTCCAATTCGACCCATTATCGGAAGTGACAATAATCAAGGTGTTTTCGGCCTGACCCGATTGTTCTAAAGCTGTGAGAACCTTGCCCACGGTATTATCTACCAAGGTGACAAAATCGCCATAACGTCCTGCCTGCGATTTTCCATTTACCTCAGCATTAGGTAACCACGGGGTATGCGGTGCGGTTAAAGGAAAATAAAGAAAAAACGGTTCTTTTGCTGTTTTTTGCTTCTCTATAAAATCAGTGGCCTTATCTGTCAAATGTTCGAGCACATTATAAAAATCAAAACTTGGCGCAACTTCTCCCGCGCGCCAAAAAACGCCTCTTCCATCCTTAGCCTGACTTTTACCTGTAGTATAGGCGGTTGGCAATTCGGTCGCCATTTCATTCTCAAGATAAAGGTATGGTGTCATATCCAATGAAGAAGGAATGATATACGAATAATCAAAACCTACGGTATTCGGACCGCTCACCGGCTTGCTAAAGTCGACATTACTGTCAGCATATTTTTCAAAAACCCTATCCCATTCATATTTCTCAATGGGCATTTCCGGATTTTTAGAGTGCCATCCCAAGCCCAAATGCCACTTTCCGATACAGGCAGTTTGATAGCCGTTATCGCTGAGAAATGAAGCGACCGTTGTGCGATCTTCTTCAATAAGTGGTGGATCATAGCCCCATAACACGCCTTCTTTCAAACGACTGCGCCACGCATAGCGCCCTGTTAAAATACCATATCGCGTCGGGGTGCAAACCGCTGAATTGGAATGTGCATCGGTAAAGTACATACCTTCTTCAATAATCTTATCCATATTAGGAGTTTGAATACCCGATTTTGGATTGAGCGCCGATAAATCGCCGTACCCCATATCATCAGCTAAAATATAGACGATGTTAGGTTTGTCGACCTCCTGAATAGTTTCATTTGCTTGCTTTGAAGTTTTCGAGCCACAGGAAGCCATCACGAGCGACGCCCAAACGGCTATTGGTATTCTTTTAAGTCCGCCACGGACCAAGCTACAGTTCATACCTAAAGTGTTTCAGTTTTTATAATTCAAGTTTGACCGAAGAGAACTAGTACCCCGGATTTTGTTCCTGAATATTGGCATTATTCGAAAACTCGACCAATGGAATCGGATATAAGAAATACGGTTTTCCTGTGATAGGGTGTGATATTAACCGATTTGAGGGAAATGTGAGTTCACCCTTAATATCCATCTGAAATTGGATACGTTCCTCTAGAATGCCCCATCTGTTCAAATCAAAGTAGCGCTTGGTCTCGAATGCCATCTCTACCCTTCTTTCTTTTCTTATGGCCATTCTAAATGCTTCTTGTGAAGTAAGGGTGGTAGCATCATGTGCGGGAAGCCCTGCATTCAGTCGAATTTCATTTAATAGACCGAAGGCCTCTCCGCCAGAAATATACCCAACTTCATTCAACGCTTCGGCCCGCATCAACAGCACATCGGCATATCGGATAATCGGATAGTTCCAGGTGCTTTGGCCTGGTGGTTGATCAACCTCGTTCAAATATTTATTTACAAACAGAAGGCTTCCTTTGGGTTGGTCGGGAAACAGAAAATTATCAATACCATAATCTGCGAGGGTTACCTCAAACCTGTTATCCCCGTCTTCATATTCTTGAACAATTCCATTACCGGAAGATAAGCTACCCCCTTCACCATTCAAACGATCATCGGTAGGCAAGGTCGCCGCTCCTCCTTGCATTGCTTCTGGAGCAAACGTATTTCTTAAATTGGTCGTGGTCGCACCGGTTTCGCCACCGTACTGCACCTCAAAAATTGAACCCGGACCATTTTCATTAGATCCATTAAAGTTATCTGCATAGTTTTCTAGCAACCTACCTTTTCCTATGATGTCTTCGGTGTTGGTTACCGCCGCGCTCCACTCTTCCAACTCTAGGTTTACGGTCGCCAACAATGCCATGGCCGCATATTTTGTTGCCCTACCTTCTTCTTTTCCACTACCACCTGTATAAGCTGTCGGCAACAGGGTTATGGCTTCATTCAAATCCAATTTTATTTGGGCATAGACTTCTTCAATTGAAGACCTTGGCAATTCTGCATCAGAGGGTATTTTAATTTCTTCGATTATTAAGGGAACCCCACCATAGAATCTTACCAAATGAAAATAATAAAAAGCCCTCATGAACTTGCACTGACCCTCAATTAATGATTTCATCTCTGCACTTGAGAACTCGTCTATGGTAGACATACGCTCTAAAACCGTATTTGCCCTGGTAATACCCTGATAATGATTCTGCCAAGTTGTCTGTATAAGCCCGAATGATTCATCAATATTGAAAATATCCGATTCGGTTTCTTTACGCCAGGTCCATCCATCGTCACTTGAACGACCTGCCAATTGTACCATCGTATTTTGAAAAATAGGCTGTAATGGCTCATAAACACCGTTAACGCCAGTAATAAGACCCTCTTCAGTCGATAAAAGTTGCTCTAAAGCTACCTGACCTTCCGGCTCCGGGTCTAAAATATTGCTACAGCTGATTGAATAGACGCCTATTAAAAGTAGTCCTATATATTTTATATAATTTTTCATTTTATCCGTATTTAATTTAAAAACTTACTTTAACCCCTAAATTATATTGCCTTGTATTCGGATAAGGCGTATAATCTATTCCTGCCGATAGTAGGCTTTCCCTACTGGAAGCTTCTGGATCTAAACCGGTATATTTGGTAAAGGTCAAAAGATTGGTTCCCGAAAAAGTAAATTGTGCACTTTCTATAAAAGAGTTGTCAAAAATTTTGCTGGGCAGATCATAGGTCAGCGCCACGTTTTTCAATCTTAAAAAACTGGCATCTTCAAGAAATCGTGTAGATACCAAAGTAGCCAAAGTTGTGGTAGTACCCCCTTGTGAGGGCCGTGGCACTTCAGATGGATTATCAGGAGTCCAAAAATCAGAGGCTTCGGCAAAATTCTGTACAAAAGGAACTCCTCTCGAAAACAAGTTTCTAGCAGTATTATACAACTCGTTTCCTGTTGCAAAATTCATAAAGACCGATAGCGACAAATTTTTATAGGAAAAGGTATTGTCAAGACCTCCAATAAGTTTCGGATGCGGATTACCTACAAAAGTTCGGTCACCTGCATCTAGCACACCATTCTCATTAATATCTTTATACCTCGGATCTCCAGGTACGGCGTTGAACCAAGTGGCAGCTTCGGCTTCTTCGCCCAACTGCCAAACTCCGTCATAAATATACATATTGAAAGCCCCAACAGGATTTCCAGCAACCGTTAAGTTGGAAGGAAGATTCGATAATGGAATATTTTGTCCTGGTATTTCTAAAGGCTCCCCTGCCGAATTCGTTCCAATATCCAACACTTCATTTTTATTGTAGGCAATGTTAAAATCCGTAGTCCAAGTAAAATTTCCGACCAAATTTCTAGAAGAAATTGCAAACTCGATGCCCGAATTCTGTACCGATCCAATATTGACAATAGGGGCATTGGGCACTCCTGCAGTCAAGGGTATCGGGTTTTGTATCAACAAGTCTTCCGATTTTTTATCATAGTAGTCAATGGTACCACTGACCCTACTTTTAAATAATGCGAAATCAATACCAATATCTAGTTGTTTATTCGCTTCCCATTGCAACGAAGGGTTGCCGATATTAGACGCCGAGTTACCAACGACCACAGTATTGCCGTATACGTAAGGAGTAGGCGCTGCCTTGGTGATAAATTCGAAGTTTCCAATATTTTGATTTCCAGTAAGACCGTAACTAACCCTGAGTTTTAAGTCGTTCAAAATAGTACTATTCTTTAAAAAGTTTTCTTGTGAAACTCTCCAAGCGACCGATGCGGAAGGAAAAGTACCATAGCGTTTATCGGGTCCGAAACGGGAAGAACCATCCCTTCGAACGGTGGCCGTCAACAAGTATTTATTGTCATATCCATAATTTAGACGAGCAAATGAAGAAGCCAAACCTCCTTTTACATTACTACCAGTGCTATTAAAACTGGTTTGATTCGATAGCTGGTTTAAGGAATTGTCGATGGTTCCCGTACCTGATGCCGCTGTTCTGCGCAATAAAAATTGCTGGGCAGAAACACCGACCAACAACTTTAGGCTTTGTTTGTTGAAATCCTTTGAATAGTCTAAAGTGGCATCGGCCACCCAATTGGTATCGTTATTATTAGTTACCGTTACCGAACCTTGATTATTGATCATTCGCCCTATTTGGTAAATAGGGTTATAACTATACCCTTCTATACGTACCAAATCACCACCCACATTGGTATTTAGAAATAGGCCATCAATAAGTTTTATGTTTGCCTGAAAGTTACCGAGCAACCTGGTGGTATTCCGCTCTTGGGTAGGCAAAAGCAAAGGAACCAATGGGTTTTGATTGGCGCCAAAATAAGGGGCCGATGCCGTATTGATATTGGTTAGCTCTCCATTTTCATCGTACGCCGGAGTATAACTGTGCTGATAGGCAAACCCCCGAAAACCTGTTGACCCCCAATTATCACCATCTGAATAATTCTCAGGTTGATAACTGCCCGTAATATTCGTACTTATTTTAAGCCAATCGTTTACCTGGGTGCTCAAATTGGTGCGTAACGAATAGGTTTTAAGATCTGTATTCAACAAGGTTCCCGTTCTGTTCTGATAAGATGCAGATGCCGAGTACTGGGTATTCTCTGTACCACCAGAGTAGTTGATATTGTGAATTTGACGAATTCCCGTTCGCGTACCCAAATCTTGCCAATCGGTATCAAGCTGCCAGACAGGGTTGGTCGGATCATCATAAACGGCCGTACTTCTATTGGAATTCTTAAACGCTTCCACAAAAAGCAGCCGTTGTTGTTCCGTACTCATCACATCATAGCGTTCCGATATATGCTCAACACTTAAGTCTGAGCTGTATGTCAATTGAGGTTTGCCGACTTTGCCCTTTTTCGTTGTAATAATGACTACTCCATTGGCCGCACGAGCTCCGTAAATAGCAGTTGCCGAGGCATCTTTTAAAATGTCGATAGAGGCTATATCTTTGGGGTTTATCGTAGAAAAACTTGCACTTATCAAAGGAACCCCATCGACAACGATCAAGGGATCATTGCTTCCGGTTACTGAACCGACCCCGCGAATGGCTATTTGAAATTTGCCATCTAAATCACCGCCGGACTGTCGTATTTGAACTCCACTACTTCGTCCTTGTAGTGCATCGGAAAAGTTAGCGGTCGGCCTGCTCTGTAATTTTTCTTCTGAAATGTTGGAAACCGCTCCAGTAATATCAGACTTTTTCTGAACACCATAACCTACTACTACTACTTCATCAAGACCTGCTGCACTTTCCAGCAGTTGTACATTTACATTAGTTTGTCCGTTTAGCGGGACTTCTTTGGTAGAAAATCCGATATAGGAAACTACCAAGGTAACATTATCACCTAAAAGTTCTATCGAAAAATTCCCATCGAAATCTGCGGTAACCCCATTGGTGGTTCCTTTTTCTACTATGTTGGCACCAGGTAACGGAGTACCTTTATCGTCGGTTACTTGACCCGTTACCATAGTTTGTAGGTCAATTAAAACAGGTGCAATCTTATCATTATTTGGAGGTGGAGGGGCAATACGTTCTTTTAAAAATATTTGGTTGTCTACCACCTTATGAACCGTCTTCGTATCTGTAAAAATGCGATCTAAAATAGCTGTAACCAGTTCTTGGTTTGCCTTAACGCTTACTTTGCGTTTTAAGTCTACTTGTTTTATCTGATACACAAAGTGAAAATCAGTCTTGCTTTCAATTTCATCGATGAGCCTTTCTACCGATATATCGTTCAAATTCAACGTTACTTTGGTACGTTGGGCATTTGAGGTGTTCGCCTGCATAGTCAGCAGTACCGTGAACATGAACAACATACTAAGTTTCATCTTTAAGCTTGGTTTAAATATCCCATGGAAGCTCCTTTCTTGGTGAAGAAGTTTTTTCATATTTTTATAGTGTTTAAGTGTGGTTACTCAATTAGTTTAATCACTAGTGGAAATCGGGAAATGGTGACGCATTTTCCGATTTTTTGTATATCAAAGTTAGAAAGTGATCATCGGTCTATCGACCTCTTTATTTGACGCTTATTTCATAGGCATTATTTTAATTTACTATTATTTTTTTATCATTAATTATGGTGAAATCAATATCATAGGCCCCTTTGAAATATTCCAGTATTTTGCCAATGGGCATATCATCAAAACTGGCATTGAATTCAACAGAAGACAACTTCGAATTCTCATTGATGATGGTTACATCATATTGTCGTTCCAATTTTTTTAGAATATTTTCAAATGTCATATTTCTAAACACCAATTCACCCTGCACCCAAGAAGTGTAAATACTTGTGATTACAGGCTCGGTGGTTATATCTTTTTCTGTGTTGTCATAGCTTCCCCTAGTACCCGGAGTCAACACTGTTGGTCCCGAAGAATCAGCTGTTTCACCACCAATATAAAGACCTACCGAACCTTCGACCAAAACAACTTCTTTCACTTTGTCCTCTGGATAGGCATTTACATTGAATTTCGTTCCGAAGACTTTTATATGTAAATCATCGGCATTTATTATAAAAGGATGTTCGGCATCTTCTGCTACTTCCAAGAAAGCTTCTCCCGTCAAAAAAACCGTACGATCTTTTCCCTTTAAAAATTTAACCGGGTATTTTAATGACGAGCCAGCATTCAAATAAGCTATCGTACTATCGGAAAGTTGCAGTTTAAAGTGCTTTCCATAAGGTACTTTGAGGGTATTATATGCCAATTTTTCGGGAAGATTATTATCTTTAGTACCGTATACCAACTGACTTCCCTTTTGGTTACCTACCACATTTCCTAAGGCATCACGAACCTCAGAGGTGCCATCTTCAGAAATCACCTTAATATTCCCATCCTCAAGCTCTAACGTTATAAAGTTTGATGCGGGCATCGATGGCTCGACAGTGACTTCTTTCTCCGTTTGTTGATGAACAATATATCCTAGTCCCACAGAGAAAACAATTATGGCCGCGTATTTAAGAACGTTTGCTAACTTATATCTACCTAAAAGACGTTTGTCTTGTCTGATCTTATGCAATAAAAGCTCTTTTGATTTTTTAGTATCGTATGCTTTCATAGTGTGGTCGATGACATAATTGATCTCTACAAAATCGTTAAAAACCTTCTCATTATCGGGCTCCGCCAACCATAACTGCAGTTCATCCCACTCGGCTGCGGAAATAGAAGCGGTCACATATTTAACGATTAATTTCTGAATTTTTTTCGCCCTCATTCGTCACTCGGTTCACCTTTATACGAAGCCATTCTATGAAACCCTTATTTTTTTCACGATTTTTTTTCATATTTACCAAAAATTTTCACTAAATACTATGTAATAAACAATATGGAGAAGGATTTTTCAAATCACAAGACACTGATCAATGGCTTAAAAAAGGGAGATGAAAATGCTTATGCCTATTTGGTTGAAAAGTACCATCATAACTTATGCGTATATGCAAACAGTTTGATTAGAGACGATTTAATTGCCGAAGATATTGTACAAAATGTATTGGTGCGCACCTGGGAAAAGAGAGGTAAATTAAAATCTGATTTTTCAATAAAAAACTATCTGTACAAATCGGTTCATAATGAGTTTGTAGACCAATACCGAAAGAACAAAGCCGTAATGGCCTTAGAAAAAAAATACATTGCCGCCCTTGATCTTGTCATAGACGAAAAGAATGAAAACCAGCTACAAAAAATGATGGTGCTCGTTACCGAAGCCATCGAGGACTTGCCTCCAAAATGTCGTCAAATTTTTCTTCTCAGCAAAAAAGACGGTTTAACCAATATCGAAATAGCGAAACATCTTGATATTTCAAAAAAAACGATTGAGGCACAATTAACCAAAGCGTTTCGGTTTCTTCGAAAAAGATTAGGTCCCAAATTTGCAACTATAGTATTCTTTATAGGCCAACATGAATTTAGAAAAGACTGTATTGCTAGAAATTAAAAAAGTTACTTCGCTTTATATTATACCGTTACCGCCTTGTTTAAATACCTTCGAAACGGAAGAATTTCTAGATAGGCTTTAATCACTTTTTTATTAAAATCAGGTTTCAACACCTCTTTCGTTGAAAATTCGGTGGCCACGGCAAACGTTTTATTTCGTAGTAAACCAATATGCGGATGATCACTGTGGTATCCCTTCGGAGCATTGGTCAGTTTCGCATCTTCATATAGTGCTCCAAACATATTCGTAAATGACTTTTTAGCCAAAATTCCTTTTAGTTTTTCTCCATCGTAATCTATGGCATCTCGAACACTTCGCAATCGTTTGGAATCTGGCCGCCATAGCCCTCCGGCAAATATCGACCGTTCGATACCAATTTCAATATAAAAGTCTCCAGTATTGGGGCGCTTGTCCAATCCCGCACCGAAATGATTTTTATAAATGGGTTTATTCGGGTGAAACATTAGATTATTATTGATGCGATTGATACCCTTTTTCCCTGGCGTATCATAATATTCATCGTCAAGGGCCGCCAATTCTGTATTTAATACATCGAGCCAAGCGATAAAATCATTCCGGACCTCGGTGTACCATTTTCGGTTGGCATCCATCCACTCTTTATTGTTATTGTTTTCGAGTTCTTTAAGAAAAGTAACAAGGTTTTTGAAATTCATTCCGTAAAAAAGTTTATGATTGAAGTCTTCGTGAACAAAGTGAAGCAATCAGTTTATTGTAGTCACTTTAGAAGTAATGCATGCTCTAGATTGAACGAAATTCAACAGATCGCTTCGTACCTCGCGAATACAGAAATTAAAACCGATTGTCTCCCCCAATAATATCGCCGAGTCCTCCTAAAATACTGCCTTCACCCTTGTCTTTTCCGCCTCTGGGTATCGAAGCTAAAACGCGACCCGCCAAGCGGCTAAACGGCAGCGATTGTATATAAACCGTTCCTGGACCGCGTAAGGTTGCAAAAAACAAGCCTTCACCCCCAAAAACCGTATTTTTTATACCACCGACGAACTCGATATCATAATCGACATCTTTAGTAAACCCGACAATACAGCCGGTATCGACCTTTAAGATCTCACCGACACCCAAAACCTTTTTTGCCATAGTACCCCCGGCATGAACAAATGCCATACCATCACCTTCAAGCTTTTGCATGATAAACCCTTCACCTCCAAATAGTCCGCGCCCCAATCGTTTCGAAAATTCTATACCTACCGAAACCCCTTTGGCGGCACATAAAAAAGCATCTTTTTGACAGATAAACTTACCCTCTTTTTCAGAAAGATCTATGGGTAAAATTTTTCCCGGATAGGGCGATGCAAAACTTACTTGTTTTTTTCCTTGACCAATATTCAAAAATGCGGTCATGAACAGGCTCTCGCCTGTCAACAATCGTTTTCCCGCCGAAAACAGTTTGCCTAGAACACCCGTATCTTGATTGGATCCGTCACCGAAAATAGTATCCATCTTGATATCGGCATCCATCATCATAAAGCTACCTGCTTCGGCCACCACCGCCTCTTGAGGGTCGAGTTCGATTTCGACATATTGCATTTCTTCCCCGTAAATCTCATAGTCTATTTCGTGTGCATTCATATTCATTACTTTTTTCAATTATATTTTTTCTACAATTCTTCTATATGTAGACTATTCCTGTTATTCGTTACAAATTAAAGAATTGTTTTAACATGTCCATAGCCTAATAAAACCATGAATACATAGAACCAAAAAATAACACGGAAGAACGTTAACATTTAGCCAGGCAATAATTTTATACATAAACAAACCTGACCAAACTTCAATACGTTTCGTAGATTTTCGGAAACCCGGGGTGGCCCATCGAAACTCTCGTCACAGCCTCTTGCGGAACATACCGCATTTAATTTGTGCGGCCTTTAGTATGGGCTCTTGATTTTTGTTTTGCTGCCAAACGCATATTTTAACCCAAAATTGAGATAGAAGCTATTCGACATATCAAAATCATAAATCTCATCATTACTATAATCTTGTACTTGCATACGATTGTATACCGTATGGCCTCCTTTTAATGTCGCTTTAAAATTCTTCCAAAAGGCAATATTATACGCTAAACCAATTAAAAAACTCGTTTGTCTTAATGTTCCCATATAATCTTCTTTATAAATATCGATATCATCATTGATATTACCAGTAAACCCCGTTAAGGTAGCAAAGCCCTCGAAATCATGATGTTCTGTCAACGTCCATTTGACGCGACTATCTGGTATACCTATTTTATAAGCCCATGCCTCGCTGATTCTTTTTGTATAGGCCACTACCGGGACTGGATGGTACAAACCGTATTTAATATCATATTCCGCACCAAAAGTCCATAAACTATTATTTTCCTCACTATACTTGTCTAAAGTAACCAGGGCATTGAAGAATATATCGTTTGAGTTAATTTCCGTTTGATCAAAATTCGATGATATCTGGGATTCCCCCATCAAGTTTATTGCCCAATTACTGCTTAAATTTCTTTGGTATGCAAATTTTAAACTAAAGGAATTAAACCCTTCTATCTCGTCTGTTTCGAAGGGTACGTTCTTATCGACAAAATTAAAGCTTACATTTTGAACCTTCCCCCCGACGGTTAATTTTTCCTTGTTTGTATTTAATAAGGGAATAGCAATCCCAGCCGCTACTTTATCCACACTTCCGACATCAGAACTTGGAAATCTTTCGTAGTCAACATAAATACCATCTGTTTCTTGGGCATAAGACAAATTTGCCCTTACTAATACTAAAAGAATCAAGATTTTCTTCATAAAACAACACTACTTTATTAATGATTTTAAGAACGGTCGAATCCATTCCATACATCATAAAAGTGTTTAAAATATAAAGCAAAATCAATCTTAATAGATATCGGGGAAAAGTATATAGAGCAAAAGCGCAATTTTGTCTACCAACCCCAATTCTTTTAGTAAATCTTGGGAAGTACCGGAAATCGGCCTAAATCAAGACTGCCATTGTATTAAAATAGGAGCTCATAATTTATTCGAACAGATCAAAATCACTTTTTCAAGCGCACTGTCCATTCAAAATTAAAAGTTGAAACCACTACCCCATCTTCATTTACGCCGACCGACCTCATCCAAAAGGTTTGCCCTTCTCCGGTATCAATGGTTTTAGCCAAGGCCTCACTGATCAAATGACCATCTTCACATGTAAAAGTGATTCTTCCCGTAGCTTTTTTTGAGAAATTGGCATTATTATTGGCCACTAGCATTGATATCTTTTTGCCACTTTCCCTGATTCGGGCAATAACCATAGTACCCGTACTGAATTCTGCAGCCATACCTTGTACGGCCCAAAACATCGATTTAAAAGGGTTTTGGTTGAACCATCGATGCTTTACGGTAACAATCGCCTTTTGTTCGTCAATATATTTCAAGCGAACCCCACACCACCAAGCTACGGGTAGATTAAAAAAAGTAAACGCATTGAATTTCCCTGTATTTGTTGCCATAATCTCGTTTCTATGACCTAAAAGTATTGAAATTTTCCGAAGTTATAATTGTTAATTATATGTTAATTTATAGTACTTTGCTTTGCATAGTACCTTCTTTTAGACATATATTTGCATAAGAAATTACTAAGCCATGACAGATACATTGACAAAACACGAACGAAATTTGTCTGCAATAATTCACGCATCGACATTTTCAAAATACTTTATTCCCTTCGGAAATTTTATTCTTCCGCTGATTTTATGGACGGCAAATAAGGCGGAATATCGATTTATCGATTATAATGGAAAGCAGGCTCTAAATTTTCAAATCAGTCTTTTACTCTATTCGATAGTATTAGGAATTATAAGCATTCCCTTTTTAATAGGTTTCTTTCCGAATATTTTTGATTTTGGCCATTTCGGTTTTGATAGCCTAAACAATTTCAATACCATGAACATCAGTTTCAAGAGCCATGATTTCGGTTTTGGCAAATGGTTATTGCCTTTGGGCGTTTCAGGTCTCTTACAAATCGGGCTCTCTATCATCAATCTCGTTTACACTATTTTGGCAACCATTCGTACCAACGAAGGTCTAACCTTTAAATATCCTATTACCATCGATTTTATAAAGTAAAACACGATAAATCAAAAGCATATGGTACTCATCACACCATTTGGAGTTTAGTCATCAATCAAACTGTGCCGAACTTATTTCTCGATTCAACCAATCATTGAAACAATACGGAAACAAGTTCAGCACAGAAAAACGAACAGTTAATCAATTAGTAAAATGAAACTATGAACGTAGAAAACACAAAAGCACAGATGCGCAAAGGGGTGCTGGAATATTGCATATTGTCTATTCTCAACGGAAAGGACAAATATGCTTCAGAAATTCTGGAAACCTTAAAAGATGCGCGTATGCTCGTAGTGGAAGGAACAATCTACCCTCTGCTCACTAGGCTCAAAAACGCCGGGCTACTCAACTATCGTTGGGAAGAATCGACTTCAGGCCCGCCACGAAAATACTACACCTTGACAGAAACCGGAAAATTGTTCCTCAAAGAATTAGACAAGACCTGGGACGAATTAAGAAGTGCCACCAATCTGGTTACCAACACTAAAAACGACTAAGAATGAACAAGACAGTTAATATAAATCTCGCAAATATCTTCTTTCACATCGATGAAGAGGCATATCGAAAGTTGCGAAATTATCTCGAAGCGATCAAACGTTCGTTTGCCGGAACCCCGGGAAGCGATGAAATCATTGCAGACATCGAAGCGCGTCTGGCAGAGCTGTTTCATGAAAAAATGCAACACGAACGACAGGTCATTACCGAAAAAGAAGTCGATGAAGTTATTGCCATCATGGGGCAACCAGAAGATTACATGATCGATGAAGATATTTTCGAAGATGAACCATTATCTCAAAAAGAACCCAAACGAATCAAGAAATTATACCGTGATATCGACCATAAATACATTGCGGGGGTATCTTCAGGTTTGGGTCATTATTTCAAAATTGACGCCCTTTGGATGCGACTGTTGTGGATTCTCTTGACTATCGGTTCTAGTGGAGGTTTTATCTTAGTCTACGGCCTGCTATGGATTTTAATTCCTGAGGCGGTAACCACCTCCCAAAAATTGGACATGCGAGGTGAAGAAATCAACATTAGCAATATTGAGCGAAAAGTAAAGGAAGGATTTGACGGCGTAGCCGATAAAGTTAAAAATGCCGACTATGACGCCATGGGCAACAAGATAAAAAGTAGTGGTCAAACCTTTTTTGATACCATTGGAAAAATCATCATGTTCTTTTTCAAAATCATCGCAAAATTCATCGGCATCATCTTGATCATTACTGGTACTGCCGGAATCATTGCCCTTTTAGTAGCCCTTTTTACAGTGGGCGTCTTTAAAGGAGTACATTTCCCCGGAATGGATTTTTACCAAATGGCCGATGCCACAAATACTCCTATTTGGCTGGCCTCACTCTTTATTTTCTTTGTCTCTGCCATACCACTGTTCTTTTTACTTTACCTAGGATTAAAAATTTTAGTCAACAATCTAAAATCGATCGGGAACATCGCCAAGTTTTCTTTATTGGGCCTTTGGCTGATCAGTCTTATTGCATTGATTGTTTTAGGCATACAACAAGGTACTGCGAGAGCTTTCGAGGGAAGTGCGACAACCAAAGAGGAACTCTTCAGTTTAAATGAGCCCGACACATTAAAAGTGGCACTCGTTTCACCTGAAAACAGCGGTATTCTCAATACCATGAACATCGACGATATTATGCTATATAAAGATGATGATGGCAACGACATTCTTTTATCTAACGATGTACAAGTCAAAATTGAAAAATCAAATGGTTCCTCGTCGCATATTAGGGTCAGAAAAGATGCTCGTGGCAGCTCTTTCAATGATGCCCGGGAAACTGCGGAAAAAATAGCGTACGATTATAGAACTGAGAAGAATACCATTTATCTCGACAATTTTTTGACCACCCATAGATCCAACAAGTTCAAAGACCAAGAAGTTCAGGTCAATCTCGCGATTCCAGAAGGCACTGTTATTTCTTATGAAAACAACAATAATCGTTGTTGGACGATGAGAGCCCCTTTAGACCGAAATATGAATGGATGTGAAATGACCAAATATTTGTGGCAAATGGACGCAAATGGTGAGCTCATATGCCTTAATTGTCCAGAAGAAAATGATGATGATGATGATGATGAAAATTCTAAGGGGAATAACAGAATTATCATCAACGAAGAAGGGGTGGACATCGATATTCAGGACAACCAAGATTCCTTCAAAATGAAAATTGATGGGGATGGTGTTAAAATAAAGGCAAACGACAATAGTGATAATGTTGACATCAATATTGACCAAAAAGGCGTGAAGGTGAATACCGATGAGAACTAAACACCCTATAAAGTTTTACGATAGCGCAATTATTGCTTATGCCTCCCTTTGTTTTAACACAGGCGCCAAACAAACGATTCATCTATCGAATTCTACGATTCGGTACTATAAACTATAAAACTGTAAGCTTAATCAGCATTTTTACATTAATAAACAACAATCATTCATCAACAGTTGAACTTAATCAACAAATACCGAAACAAGTTCATTCTAAAAACATCGATCATGACAACATTAGCACGACTGACAATCGCATTTTTACTTGCCCTATTTTTCACTTCATGCGGATTTGATATAAACATGGGTGATCTTAGCAGTGGAATAAAAGGAAACGGAATAGTAACGAAAGATTCACGCACCATCACCAACAATTTTTCTAAAATATCAGCTTCAGAGGGCTTGGAGGTTTATGTGACGCAAGCAAAAGACTTTGAAATCATGGTCGAAGCCGATGAGAATATTATCGACCTTATCGGAACAGATATTAAAGAGGGAAAACTTAGAGTTCATGCCGTTAAGAATATTGGAAGGGCTACCAAAAAAGTATATGTTTCGTTACCCGAAATAACGGCTTTGCGAAGTTCTAGTGGCAGTCATTTAATAGTACAGCATACCATTACTTGTAATGATATCGAAATCGATGCGAGCAGTGGATCTCTTTTGAAGGTCGACGTTCTGGCCGAAAAAGTGGAAATTGATGCAAGTAGTGGGGCAAATTTAACCGTTTCCGGAGATGTAGCAAATGCCGATATAGATGTGAGTAGCGGAGGCAATATAAATGCCAAGAATTTGGAAACCAAAATTTGCCATGCCGATGCCAGTAGCGGAGGAAATCTAATGATAACGGTTACCGAATCTTTAGTTGCCGACGCCAGTAGTGGTGGCAACATTTCCTATTCGGGTGACGCCTCATTAAAAGGCAAAAAGAATATATCCGGAAGCATTACTTACCGTGATTAATATGTATCGATCGCTACAATAGAAAATCCCCCAAGCGCTACGATTTATAGGAGAACACCTGTCAAGTTATTAATAGTTTGACGGGTGTTTGTTCTTTACGAATTTTATAAATTACCTTCATTCGGTTTTGGAAAGCTTGCAAGTCTTTTGCTATCTTCGTTAATACCTACCCATACATGATGCAACTACATTTAAAAAAGTACATACTTCCTCTAAAACATACCTTTAGTATTTCTCGCGAGTCTCATGATTTTCAAGATACTTTGATTGTATCTCTTTCGCTAGAAGGCCAAACGGGATATGGTGAGGCCACTTCAAACCCTTATTATCAAATTACGGTTGAAAGCATGATGGCCGAAATAGAAGCCATTCAAAATGAGATAACCAACTTCGAGTTCACTAGTCCGGAAATTTTTCACCACTTTCTGGTCGAAAAAGGATTGACAAATTTTGCCATTTGTGCTTTAGATTTAGCCGCACATGATCTTTTCGGCAAAATTTTGAAAAAACCGCTGTATGAAATCTGGCAAACAAATACCGACAGCTACCCCACCTCGAACTATACTATTGGTATAGACACTATCGAAAACATGGTGGCAAAAATGCAAGAAATGCCATGGCCCATCTATAAGGTTAAATTGGGTACGAAAAATGATATTGCAATTATTAAGAAACTTAGAAAGCATACAGACGCCATATTCCGTATTGACGCAAATTGTGCCTGGACCCCACAAGAAACTATTCTAAATGCACCACTATTAAAAGATTTAGGCGTCGAATTTATAGAACAACCATTACCGGCAGGTGATTGGGAAGGTATGGAAAAGGTGATGCATAATAGTGTTCTCCCCGTCATAGCCGATGAAAGTTGTATTATAGAAACCGACGTAGAAAAATGCGGACTTCACTTTAGCGGTATCAATATAAAACTCACTAAATGTGGGGGCCTAACCCCTGCCCTACGTATGATAAAAAAAGGTAAGGAGATAGGCCTTAAAGTTATGGTCGGATGTATGACCGAATCAACGGTCGGAATATCGGCCATTGCGCAACTCTTGCCTCAATTGGATTATGTTGATATGGATGGTGCCATGTTGCTTTCCAGCGACATTGCCGATGGAGTAAAAATCGAATCTGACGGCAACGTAATCTTTCCCGAACTACCAGGAAGCGGTATAACACTTCGGTAATGACACATCACATTGACGGTTTTTCAAGTCGTGAACTTCTTATCAACGGAGAAAAGCACCTCTATTTTGGAGGAACCGCTTATTTGGGGCTCCAAAAGGACAAAGCGTTTCAAGGTATTTTTATCGAAAACGTCATAAAATACGGCACCAATTACGGAGCTTCACGAAAATCGAATATTAGGCTATCGATCTATAACGAAGTTGAACAACACTTGAAACATTGGGTAGGTAGCCAAGCCTGTATAACCGTCTCTTCAGGTTATCTAGCTGGTCAATTAGTGGCGCAAACACTACAAGTAGAAAAGCATAAACTTCTTTATGCACCGAACACTCATTCGGCATTGATGACCGATGATTCAGGTTCTTTTGAATCATATTCAACACTACATGCTTTCTTAACTGATCATCTAAAGCAAAACCCAAGTAAAACTCCCGTGGTTTTATTGGATTCCATAGATTTTTCAGGAAATAATTACCCTGCTTTTGAAGCACTTCGAACACTTCCTTTGGATAAAGTAATTTTGGTTGTCGATGATTCTCATGGAATCGGAGTGATAGGTGAGCACGGGAACGGAATTTACCAAAAATTAAAGCATTTGGGAAGCCAAGAACTATTGGTTTGCTGTTCATTAGGAAAAGGTTTAGGGGTACAGGCGGGAGCAATATTTGGCACTGAAAATCGCATCAATCAATTAAAGAACACCGCTTTTTTTGGCGGGGCGAGTCCTGCAATGCCAGCCGCCCTTGCGACCATACTGGGAGCTCAGGAAATCTACGCAGAAAAAAGAAGACGACTACAGCAGAACATAAACCTGTTTTTAGACCGCTTGAAATATCCCAAAAAATTCAAATTCATGAAAAACCACCCAGCTATTAGTTTTTCCGATAGCGGATTGACACAATTTTTAACGCACAATAAAATCATAGTTACCGACTTCAATTACCCCGATGAGTATTCCCCGACCCTGAGTCGAATTGTGTTAAGTGCAGCACATACAAAAACGGACATAGTATCTCTCGCTAAATGTATTGAGATGTACTATTGCTAATTTTAAACCATTGATTGCTTATTCGGCATCCCAAAAAATACGATCAAGCAAGGTTACCGATGGTACATTATTTCCATTTCTACTTACCTCACTATCCGGATAGGAAAGTCTTCTGATAAACTGACCGCTAAGATCTGGATTTAAATTAGCGGGCAAAGTCATATCCTTATATTGATAATCAAATCTTCGCGCATCGTTCCAGGCCTCCGGATGTAAAAATAAAGCAATCCATTTTTCCTTAAATATATCGTTTATGGAGAAAACAGACTCCCCCATATCTACACTTGAACTTTCCAAATACGCATCTATCTCTAGCTGGGGTACCTCAAGCATTTCCATATGGGCTTCAATCCCATCCAAATAGGCTTGATACGACCGTGTTTTGTCGGTATCAAAAGTTGCCTCTGCCTCAATAAACTTTTGCTCACTATACGTACCTATTAATATAGGTGAGGTTATCGAAGTGTAATATTGATCTTCGACCAAGGTAGACCTCGCTCCTTGCTCTGGGGCATTTCCTCTCCCTAAACCATTTACCGTACCCACAAATTCATCAGCATCAGTCGTACCTACCATTAATTTAAGTCTTGGATCAATCGCTTCATATGAGGTTCCATCCAACGCTTGGATAAATTGCTCGGAAATCCACCCACCAAGCAATAAATCAGCATTATCCCTGGCTACATCGGCCCATGGATTAATCGATTGTTCGAAAAAAGAAACTTGTGCATTATCTTCATTCGATTGAAATGCTTTATCCAGTGCCGCTAAAACTGCAGTATCATTGTAACCTGTTAATCCTTTCTGGTGTATCATCGTACGAGCCTTAAGCATATTGCCAAAAGCAATCCACTTGGCAACATCTCCTGAATAGATAAAATCATCATCGCCTAATGATGCCGTTGTTTCACCCTGAAGATTTGTGATGCCCGCATCCAAATAATCCATGACCACGCTATAAAGTTCCTCATCAGTATCGTATTTCGGGGTAACTGTTTCAAAATTAAAGCTTTCAGAAAACGGCATATTTCCAAAGATATCAACACCCATGCTAAGGTTGAGCCCCATTAAGACCTGAGCGGCACCCTGATAGTGAGAGGCACCTTGCTCTTCTGCTTTATCAATAAGCACTACCAAATCTGTCATGACATTATATAAACTGAACCATGTGTTATTGTTACTCACGGGTTCCATGGTATCTGAAGCACTTGCAGGGTTTGGTGACGCCAAATATTGAACATAGTTTGATGTAATATCTCCGACGCGATATACATTATTGGCCGACTCATAGGTGCTATTAATCATTAAACCAGAGATTGGTGCATCTTCAGGATTATTTGGATTTTCATTGACATCTAAATAAGAGTCACATGAAAAGGTCATCAGCACCAATATGGTGCTCCCTATTTTTGTTAAAATATTGCTTGGTTTCATCCGATTTTTTTTATTTGTTGTAAAGACAATTGTGTTTTGATATTGCATGTTTATATCCATTCAAATTTGTGCAGGTAGTCACAGTACTACTGACAATTACTATAACCCGAAATTCAAGGTCAAGTAGTAGCTCTGTGTGCCGGGAAAGCCGAGACCCGTAAATCCGATGGCGTTGCCTCCTGCTCCTGCTGAAAATGACTCTGGATCAAAACCATCCCATGGGGAATATAAAATGATATTGTTCGCGGCCAGAGAAACCCTAAGGGACGTAAACGGCGTTCTATCCAGTATTCTGTCGTCGAGGTTATAGGCCAGTGATATACTTCTCAACTTAATGTAACTCGCATCTTTCACAAAATTTTCGGTGATACCCCTATAATCGTTCCGCCAAAATCCCGCACCATAATCATTGCCATCGGGCCCTACCCCTTGTCCAAGCCAGACTTCTTGTGTATTGGTCGTCCCATCTTCCAAAACACCATCAAACACCCTAAAATCATTTCTGGCCAATGTATATTCATTTTTACCAAAGGCGGCCAGAAAATTGTCGAATTGGTTGTATTGTTCTACATCTGCCCTGAAATCAACTAAAATGCTTAATTCGAAATTCTTGTACCGTAGTTCATTTCTCAGACCTCCTATCCATTTTGGAACCGCATTGCCCAAAATAAGCTGATCGGCATTACGGTCGGGGAAGCCTTCATCATCAATAATCACTGGGAGACCGCTTTGGAGAAACAAGTTGTTTTCATCGGCACCAAAACGTGAATAACTAGTTCCATAAAGGTTACCATAGGCCTCGCCTTCTATCAACTTCATGGTCACTGTACTTCCGGCATATCCGAATTGGCTACCTACCACAATTTCATCGATACCTTCGCGAATAGCCTTTACTTCATTGTTATTCATCGATAGGTTGGCAGTAGCGGTCCATTCAAAATCCTCATTTTGAACAATATCACCACCAAGAATAATCTCAACACCACTATTCTCAATTTCACCCGCATTGGTGATATAGGACGAAAAACCTGTTCCATCTGAGATGGGAACCGGTATAATTTGGTCCTCGGCATTCGATTTATAATAGGTCAAGTCTAAATCTAACCGCCCATCGAAAAATGCCAATTGTGCCCCAAATTCCAAAGAAGTAGTCAACTCTGGTTTTAATGCTGGATCTCCGAAAGTACTATTTCTACTAAAACCGACCTGTCCGTCAAGTGGAAAAACATCTGGCGAAACGAAGGTAGCCCCGAGAACATGTGGATTCGTATCTTTTCCAACCTGCGCCCAAGATGCCCTAAGCTTACCGAAGGTTAACCAAGAATTGGTATTTAAATGTTCACTAAATACATAACCTAAATTCACCGAAGGATAGAAGAAAGAATTGTTATCTTTAGGCAACGTTGACGAAATGTCATTTCTTCCGGTTACATTCAAAAACAGATATTCTTTATAGTTTACCATCAAATCTCCATAGAAGCCGACCAGTCTTCTGATACTTTTTCCCTGATCCGCAAAAATTTGTCTCGTATTATTAAGGTTATAGAACTCTGGAATTACAAAATCGGAGCCGGTTGCCGTAACCCGGTCATATTTTCGCTCAAAAATGTCATTACCCAATCGCAAAGATGTATTCCAGTCATCATTGAACTGCTTCTTTAAAGTAATGTAAAAGTTTGAGGTAATATCCCTACTGTTAATTCTGGTTTCCTCCAACTCACCTGTAGAGCTTAATGGCAGCTCGCCGTCAATGCCTTTGGGTCCGGGCGTAATCTCCGTTCTGACATCACTATAAAAATCAGTACCTACACGATAAGAAAGGGTCAACCATTCCGTGGGATTATAATTTAAATTTAAATTACCGATTATTCGATTTACGTTGTCTACATAGGTACTAAAACGGGCATCATATATCGGATTTGTATTCCCATAGGTTTTCATTGTGCCATCCGGGTTAATGTAGTCACGTACATCTTGGGTTTCTGCCCAATACATCATTCTTTCCATAAACCGATCGTGCGGCACCCTATTCCCCCCTGAGTTGGTATAATTTATAGATCCACTAAAATCAAATTTTTCGCTTACCTGAACCGTTCCCGAAAGTTTAGCTGTAGTTCTTGCCCAATCGCTAAAGGGAATTATGCCTTTTTGATCGAAGCGCCCGAACGATCCATAAAAAGTCGCTCTATCTCCTCCTCCTGAAATACTTAAACTATGATCGGTTTGAACACCCGTATTAAATGCCCTGTTCCAATTGTCTTGATATTTATGTCCAGGAACATTTAGCGCAACCTCCGATATTGGAGCGCCCCAAGAAGGCCAAAAACTAGTGGGATCGTATTCCCCACTAAAACCTTGTCCATATTGATCTTGTAACTTGGGCAGACGGTTTAACTCTTCAAAACCAACTGAAGTATTCAGGTTAACCCTTACCTGACCTTTTTGCCCTTTTTTAGTTGTAATAATTATGGCTCCGTTGGCAGCCCTTACTCCATAAAGTGCAGTTGCGGCCGCACCTTTTAACACTGACATAGATTCAACATCTGCCGGATTTATATCCGCTGCCCTGTTTGATAATCCACGAGGGGTGTTTGTTGACTCTACAGTGGAGTTATCAATAGGTACTCCATCGACTACAAAAAGGGGTTGGTTGTCTGCCTGCGGGTCTAATGAGTTTATACCCCTTATAATAATTCTTGCACTCTGCCCAGGAGCACCACCAGAATTGGTAATCTGTACCCCGGCAACTTGTCCTTGCAGCGCATTCACTAAATTTGTTTGCTTAGTTTTTACAATTGCTTCGGCATCTATACTTTGGGCGGCATACCCTAAGGCCTTTTTTTCCTGCGATATTCCAAAAGCTGTCACAATAACTTCGCTCAACTGTTCTGAATCTTCTTCGAGTTGAACATCTAAAATTTGATTACTTCCTACAGTAATTTCTTTGGTTTTCATTCCTAGATAAGAAAATTGTAGTATGTCACCTTCCCTTGCAACTATCGAATAGTTACCATCGAAATCAGTGGTGGTTCCCGTATTGGTTCCAGTAATAACTATTGACACCCCTGGTAAAGGAACATCCATGTTGTCAGTCACTTTGCCACTAATAGTTTGGCCGACGAGCGTATAAGTCAATAACAGGGCAAACAATGAAAAAAGTGTATTCTTCATAGTAAATTGGAGTTAGTAGTTCATAACTAAAGTCTGCAAAAAAAATTGAAAATCAAACATTTTACGTAGGAAATGTTTGATTTTAAGCATTCTATATAAATCCCTTTCCTAGTTTTTAAAAACACATTTTTTATTACTTAAAATTGATTTTTTAACAAAAAAATTCGTAACTTTTGATATATAATCCAATCATTAACCATAAAGATTACTATTATGAGAAAGTTATCTGTTTTAGTTCTTTTGTTTTTGATTTTAGTCTTGACGACCAATTTTACCGTGCCTACAAAGAAATCTTACCACCCGTCAATCGAAGGTACTTGGGAATTGATAAACCGGTACAACTATGATGGTGTCAACATCACCGATACCCTCACACCAGCTACCGGATTCAATCAAATTAAAATGTTTTACAATGGTAAAGTAATGTGGACACGATATACCCCTAACCAATCAGTTGAATGGTTCGGGTACGGAACCTATGAAACGACAGATAGTACTTTGACCGAAAGATTGGAATACATGTCGGCATCGATGCGAAGAATTGCCAACGAGAACATGGAATGGCACATGGAACTACAATTAGAAAACAACACTTACACCCAAATTAATCTCGATGAAGAAGGAGGCCGTATCGCCTCTGAAAATTATAGAAGGATCAATTAATGATGATACCATTTTGAGGTATTTTAAATTATAACTTAAAAACAAAGACTATGAAAAAATTACTCGGATTGATTTTCTTATTGCTTTTTCTAGTCTCCGCTACGGAAGCTGATTCTGAAAAGCTAGCTTATCATCCATCAATTGAAGGTACTTGGGAGCTTGTCAGTTTCTACAATTATCTCGATGGTGTTACCGTTTCAGATACCCTACCCACTACAGAGGGATATCGACAAATAAAAATGTATTATGACGGAAAGGTCATGTGGACGAGGTATGTGCCAACGGATTCTGTCGAATGGTTCGGATATGGCTCTTACGAAACTACGGACAATACTTTAACCGAAAGACTGGAATATATGTCGGCCTCGATGCGTAAGATTGCCAATGAAAATATGGAATGGAAAATGGAACTTCAATTGGACAACCATCGGTTTAGCCAGATTTTTCTCGACGAAGATGGAAACCGCATAAATTCTGAAAATTATAAAAGAATTGATTAAGATTTTATTGCTTGAAACAAAAAGCGCCGCTTACGCGGCGCTTTTTTATTTATATTATCGATTTAATTATGAGGTCGCGACCTCCTCGTGGGTTTCAACTGTCGCAAGATACCGTTCAGCATCTAAAGCGGCCATACAACCTGTACCTGCCGCTGTTACTGCTTGACGGTACTCTTTGTCCTGAGCATCGCCACTAGCAAAAACACCTGGTTTGTTGGTTTTTGTCGATTTTCCTTGAGTAAGAATATAACCGACCTCATCCATATCCAATTGGCCTTTGAAAATATCAGTATTCGGCTTATGACCTATGGCAACAAAAAGCCCAGTGATAGCGATATCTTCTTTTTTACCGGTTTGATTATTGACCATACGAAGTCCTTCCACGACCTGATCTCCCAACACTTCATCAACTTCAGTGTTGTAACGAACCTCTATGTTCTTGAGGCTATTTACCCTGTGTTGCATCGCTTTAGAAGCTCGCATATAATCTTTTCTTACCAACATGGTAACTTTATTACAAATATTGGCCAAATAAGATGCCTCCTCGGCTGCCGTATCACCGGCACCAACAATGGCAACATCTTGACCCTTATAGAAAAAACCGTCGCACACCGCACAAGCCGAAACACCCCCACCGCGCAAACGTTGTTCACTAGGAATGTTTAAATACTTTGCCGTAGCTCCTGTAGAGATAATTATGGTTTCTGCCTCGATTTGTGTACTTCCATCAATGGTCACTTTATGAATACCGCCAACTTCATCGCTCAATTCAACTGCTGTAGCCATACCGATTCTAACCTCGGTACCAAATCGTTCGGCCTGTTGTTGTAGCTGAACCATCATAGAAGGGCCATCGATTCCTTCAGGGTAACCGGGAAAATTATCGACCTCTGTAGTCGTGGTCAACTGCCCACCTGGCTCCATACCAGTATAAACCACCGGCTTGAGGTCTGCTCTAGCGGCATATATGGCTGCGGTATATCCTGCGGGTCCAGACCCAATAATCAATGTTTTTAATCGTTCGATTTTATCCGACATAATTCAAATTTTCAAAAAATTTATACTACAAAAGTAGGTTTTTTAGCAAAAACCTTACATTAAAAGTTATCAAAAGTTATCTATTCGAAAGACCGTTTGAATTCGCAGTTGTCTTTCATTTTTACATCAATTCCCCGAAAAGGAAACACACCTCATCATTCCCCCAGTCGAATTACAAGCAAAGTTCAAGCTAAAAAAAGAAAAGTTAAAAAAAATTCAGAAAACCAAACCCTATGAACTCATTCTTCGTAGATAGGTATAGAAACACGAATCTTTGACCATGAAAACTAGAAAACTAAACTGTATCGTCGTAGATAATTCGGAAATGCAACGAGAGCAACTCAAAAAATTGATTTCATTGCACCCGCTTTTGAACCTTGCAGCCAGCTACAAAAATGGGTTGGAAGCACTTGATAATATCAACGACATCGATCAAATAGATCTTCTTTTTCTCGATATCGACATACCGCATATTGACGGATTTGAGCTACTAGAAACTTTAGTACAAAGCCCGCAAGTTATAATCATCAGCAACAACGCCGACCATGCTCTGAAGGCTTTTGATTACGATGTTGCCGATTACCTCTTAAAACCAACTGTGCCATATCGCTTTGAAAGTGCTGTTGACAAGGCATTCTTCAAGTCTGGTATAGGTGTTCCAAAGCAAAAAGAAAAGCACATCTTTGTCAAATGCGAGTCAAGAAGTGTCAGGGTCAGACTATCAGATATCAAGTGGGTAGAAGCCTTAGGCGATTACGTTAAACTCGTTATGGAAAACAAAAACATGATGATTCTCTCCTCCATGACCGCCTTTGCCAAACAATTACCAAACAAAACATTTGTCAGAATTCACAAATCATATATTATAAACCTACAAAAAGTCGAGAATTTTAATAGTTCAACAGTGGCGATTTGCGGAAGAAAGATACCTTTAAGTAGAAAAAGAAAAATGGAGTTTAGGGAGGCTGTCGGCTTTTATGAATAAAAAGCACCCTATCGTTACAAGAATCAAAAAATTACGGCAAATCAAGTTTGAATCTATTTAATAAATTTCTATCGAGCCATTGTACCGGCACTGGGGCTTACCGTAAAAGCTTCCAATGCTATATTGAAACTTTTTTTATAGGCGATACTTGCCTTTTCTATAAATTCATCAACGCTATCCCGATGAACAATGTTCAGCGTACAACCGCCAAACCCTCCCCCAGTCTGGCGAGCACCTAAAACAGCGGAAAAACCCTTTGAAAAGTTAACCAAGAAATCGGATTCCGGACAACTTACTTCATACAGCTTACTGATTCCCTCATGAGCCTCATACAGCAGTGCACCAACCTGGTTCAAATCATTATTCTTTAGTGCATCTGCCATTAACAAAACTCTTTCGTTTTCAGCAATTATAAATAAACAACGGTTAAAGACCACTTCACGCATGTCTTGCTTTACCTCCTCGAGCATTTGTAAAGTGGCGTCTCTGAGGGAGCCAACTTCAGGATACTTCTTTTTTATTACCGAAACCCCTTCTTCACACTCCTGCTTTCGCACATTGTATTCACTTGTTGCCAAATTATGCGATACCTTCGTATTAAGCATTACGATTTGATAAGGCTCAAACGCTATTGGAATTTGGCTATGCTCCAACGATTTACAATCGAGCAAAATAACATGCCCGGCTTGGCTCATCACCGAGGCAAATTGATCCATAATACCGCACTGCGTACCTACATAGGTATGTTCTGCAGTTTGTGACAATTGCACAATATCTTTTTTAGTAAGACCAAGGTCGAACAATTCATTCAGACCAAAAGCCAGTCCGCATTCCAATGCGGCCGAGGAACTTAAACCTGACCCTTGTGGAAGATTACTTTGCAATGTACAATCAAAGCCTTTAACACCATCGGTTCGTTCTGAAATTTCGTTGAGAACGCCTAGAATATAGTTTTCCCATTCTACCGAACTTCTAGCAATTTTTTTTAGGTTGATTTTAAAACCTATATCAAAGTCCGTACTGTAAATGTTACATTCGGTATCCGAACCATTCCTTTGTAATTTGAAAATAATCTTCTTTTCGATTGCGGTGGGCAGTACATACCCTAGGTTATAATCGGTGTGTTCCCCAATAAGATTTATTCTTCCTGGGGACTCAACAACGAGTTGGGGACTGAATTTCTCTAAAAACTTCATTAGGTCGGTTTGGTTTAATCCTTCTCTTTTTTTGCCATTTCTACGGAAGCCACAGTCCTAAAACCCAAATGCTCCAATGAGGAGTCGAGACTTGTCGCCATTCTTGCAGATATTCTATAACTGGCGCAATAGGAAGCGTTGCAGAGAAACGACCCTCCTTTCATTATTTTTTCTTTGGCATATGGATCCCGCTCATTAAACGGAGCGGTTGCCCCTTGCGGATTTTTAGTAACCGCATTGGTCGAAAGCATTTCATTGTAGAAGTTCGTGTTGTACCAATCGCCAGTCCATTCCCAAACATTTCCTGCCATATCGTAAAGTCCCTTATTATTGGGAGGATATGATTTCACCGGGGCACGATCCTCATAGCCATCGGTTTTTGTATTGGTAACAGGAAATTCGCCTTCCCATGTATTCGCTTTCTTTTCAAGGCCCGAAGCATCGTTCCCCCAGAAATATATAGCATTTTCTTCCTCACCTCGAGCAGCGAGTTCCCATTCCGCTTCGGTGGGCAATCTTCGACCGGCCCATTCACAATAAGCCAAGGCATCTTCATAGGCAATATGGACCACAGGGTAGTCGTCTTTACCTTTTATAGAACTTTTAGGACCATTGGGGTGTCGCCAGTTGGCACCAATAGTCCAACTCCACCACTGAGAGAAATCATATAAATTTGGAACACTGCTTTTTGCTTTTTTGAAAGTCAAAGAGCCAGGCTGCATAATAGAATCATGAGGTTTAGGGGTTCCTTCGGGAAGCTGTTTTTTCATCTCTTCCCAATCAATGGCACGCTCGGCAACCGTTACATAACCCGTCTCATCGACAAACTTCTTGAATTGGCTATTGGTAACCTCAGTGACATCCATAAAAAAGCCATCGACGGCTACATTATGTGCAGGTTTTTCATGGTCCATCGCCATTTTGTCTTGATCCACCGCCCCTTGCATAAAAGTCGCTCCATCAATCCATACCATACCTTCAGGAACCTTTACATCTTCAGGCTTCGACTTTACAACTTCGATATTTTGAGGTACGGCAACCTTGGCAACTTCGGTCTTCACCTCCTTTTGTACAGCTTGATTATCTTTTTTTTCTTTGTTTTTACAACTAGTAAATCCGATTAAAAGAATCAACATAACTAGAATTGCACTACTATTTCGCATCATAGGGTAAAAAATTTGAGGGGTAAAGATACGGTCTATTTGTTAGTTAGTAGACCGTTTTCAATCAAAGGAATCTTAAAACTTTCCAATTCGGGAGTCTCACGTTCCTTGCTGAAAATTTCCGCAGCCTTTTCTATTATCTCCGGATGGGCATCCGCCACATTGGTCGTTTCAGTTGGATCATCCTTTAAATTATAGAGCTCCAAAGTTGGCTCATCCTTACTTTTTAAATTTCTACGCAACACTTTCCAATCACCCATTCGAATGGCAACTTGTCCGCCACTACTAGGAAATTCCCAATACATAAAGTCATGTTTTTGCTGATCACTTTGTGAAAGTAGTGTAGGAAGAAAACTGAGACCATCTCCATTTTCAGGAGCTTTGTAGCCCGCAACATCCGCAAATGTAGCCATCATGTCATAATGTGCGGAAACATGGTCGCTCTTGCTACCCGGCTCTATTTTCCCTGGCCATGAAGCAATCAAAGGCACGCGAATACCCCCTTCATACAAGAACCCTTTTCCTCGACCCCTTGTTCCTTGAAAGGGCTTTGCACTATCGAAAAATTCAGAATCAGAGCCCCCATTGTACGTCGGCCCGTTATCAGAAGTAAACACAATCAACGTATTATCGTAAATACCGAGGTCTTTCAATTGTTTTACCAGTTTTCCTACATTTTCATCTAAATAAGAAACCATAGCGGCATAGGCAGCATGGGGGTTCTTATGCGGAAAATAACCCCTATCACCCAAATAGGGCTCCTCATCGCCAAACTTTTCAATATAATAATCTACCCATCTTTTCGGCGCTTGAAGTGCGACATGCGGAATGGGACTGGCCCAATACATAAAGAAAGGTCGGTTCTTGTTCTCTTCGACAAAGCCGGTCATTCCCTCGAACATAATATCCGGTGCATATTGATTCAGGGTAAAATCGGAGTAACTTTCTGAAGCTTTTGGATCTGCGCCCTTTGGCAATTTGGTATTTGGTGCAACAGTATCATTGGCCAAATGTAAGCGGTTTCTATTCTTGTATAAAAAGAGCGGATAATACGTATGCGCCTGACGCTGACAATTGTATCCAAGGAAAAAGTCAAAGCCCATTTCATTGGGTATTGATTGGGTGTTCGGGGCTCCCAATCCCCATTTGCCAATCATACCGGTGGCATAGCCTACCTCCTTAAGTTTAGCCGCAAAGGTTACCGTACCTTCGGGCATCGGTCGTTGTCCTTCTAATACGGAGTCTTTCGCCATTGCCCTGTAATTCCAGACGTCACCACGTTCGCCCCACTCAGAATTACTACGTACATAGGCATGCCCTGCGTGTTTTCCAGTCATCAACATATATCTTGCCGGGGCACAAACGGGAGCACTGCTGTAATGCTGTGTAAACAACATACCGTTTTTTGCCAAGGCGTCAATATTAGGAGTTTCGATCTTTTCTTGGCCATAGGCCCCCAATTCGGCATAACCCAAGTCATCGGCCAAAATATAGATGATGTTCGGTTTTGTCGATTTTTCAGTTGTTATTTTGTTTTCTGGGTTGTCTTTACAGGAAAAAAATAATGTCCCTACGGCTAGTAGGGACATTAAATGCTTGATATTAAACATATACAAATGTGGATTCAAATAAATATTCTATTTATAATGGCAGGTGTTATACTACCACTGTTTTTCCGGGTGTAGGTATTGCATAGGTACCATCTGCCAAAGGCTGAACCGGTGCAGGAGAATTCCATGTCATATTATCGGGCACCAAAACCAAATCAGAGTTCAAAGCTTCGTCCCAATTGATTACTTTACCAGAATAAGTGGCCATTCTACCCATTATCGCAGTAAGGGTACTTTTCGCCCCGTTTTCAGCATTTGAGATAACGCCACCATTTCGAATCGATTCGAATAATTTAACATGTTCTACTTCATACGGATTCGGATCATCTTTTCCTCTATGTTCGAATAATGTTTTGCCACTCCAATCTTTTAATTCGGCCGTATCTCCTTTGGTTGAAACCGTTCCTTTGGTTCCCTGAAAAAATTCGGACACCCTGCTCATTGTTTCCGGCTGATGTCGACACTGACTTGCGATTACAGCACCACTCGGATATGTGTATTCTACAAAATGGTGGTCAAAAATTTCACCATGGTCTTTGCCTGTACGAACTTGTCTACCTCCCATACCTTGAGCAGAGATTGGGTACTCTCCAATAAACCAGTTTGCGACATCGATGTTATGAATATGTTGTTCAAGAATATGATCCCCGCATAACCAATTGAAGTAATACCAATTACGCATTTGGTACTCAAGTTCAGTCTGTTGAGGCTGTCTTTCCCGTACCCAAACACCTCTACTGTTCCAATATACCTGACCTGATACAATCTTACCAATCTTGTCTTGCTTCAATTGCTCTAATGCGGCAAGGTAACTATCTTGATAGTGACGTTGGAGTCCGACAACAACATTTAATTTATTTTCTTTCGCTTTTTTACCGGCAGCCAGTACCCTACGTACCCCGGGAACATCGGTGGCAACGGGCTTTTCCATAAAAACGTGTTTCCCATTATTTATGGCATACTCAAAATGTTGCGGTCTAAACCCTGGGGGAGTGGCTAAAATGACCACATCTGCCAAATCTATAGCCTTTTCGGCCGCATCGAAGCCTACAAACTGATGTGCTTCTTTTACATTTATTTTCTTGGTCTCGCCCATTGCTTTGGCAATATTGGTCAAACTTGATTTCAACCGGTCTTCGAAAGCATCGGCCATGGCAACCAGTTCTACATTATCATCGGCCTTTAAGGCTTGAACAACCGCACCTGTTCCCCGGCCTCCACAACCTACTACGGCAAGTTTAAGCTTCTTATCGTTAAGTACATTTACCATAGCACCCATCTGAAATGTCGGAAGTACCATAGCGCCTGAAAGCAACGCTGTACTCTTGACAAAATTCCTTCTTGAATTTTCAGACAGTCCTTTGCCCTTCTTGTTATTCTCCATTTTTTCCATTGTTATTGAATTTATATCTGTTCGGTTCTAAACCATTTTGTGTAGCGCCCGTGAATATAAAAATAATATTCCTTTTTTCTTGCCAGCACTTCACTTTTTTGACCTTTTAACAATCATATCACAGATTAAAAATCAAATGCGATGCGAATATCGCATAGCACCTCATGTGACCTATTTAATTGTCAAAATTATATTTCTCCCCTTTTTTTAAAGCTAAAAGTGTCTCTTTTCCTTTATAGGCCAAAGTAATATTTTGGGTCTTTGAAGAATATATCTTAGCGAACAAGAGGCTGCCATCTTTCCACTCCATATCAATGGTGAGCCCGCCCTTAGCTTTTAATCCAGACAACTTGCCATCAGGCCATTCTTTGGGAAGCGCAGGAAGTAAATGTACAATTCCGTCCCTGCTTTGCAGCAGCATTTCGGCCATACCGGCAGTTGCGCCGAAATTGGCATCCATCTGAAAAGGAGGGTGCAAACCGAATAAATTGGGCGAAGTACTTTTCGATAATACCGTCTCAAGACTTTCTTTGGCTTTTTCCCCATCTTGCAAGCGTGCGTACTGATTGATTAACCAAGCTGCACTCCAGCCCGTATGTCCGCCCCCATTATCGATACGATAATCCAATGACTTTTTTGCCGCAATTGCTAGTTTGGGAGTTTCCCTTAAATCAATCTGACTGCCAGGGTGCAATGCAAAAAGATGTGAAATATGGCGGTGTCCGTGTTCTACTTCCGGAAATTCTTCGGCCCATTCCATCAACCTACCATCGGAACCAATTTGCGGTCCGGCCAATTGATTTAATGATTCTTGCACTTTAACCGTGAAATCGTTTTTAACCCCCAACTCCTTTGAAGCCAGTAAAAAATCGGTGAAGAGCTGCCAAATGACCTGCTGGTCATGGGCGGGCCCCATACTGATTTGGCTCTTACTTCCATCTGGGGCTATAAAAGTATTTTCTGGAGATACCGCCGGACCAGAAACCAATTTCCCGGTTTTTGGGTCTTTCACTAACCAGTCTATATAGAATTCGACAGACCCCCCGAGAACGGGATACATCCGTTTCAGAAATATTTTATCACCGGTAAAAGCATAATGTTCTAGAATATGAGTACTGATCCAAGCCCCAGCACCGGTATGCATTCCCCAACTGGCCGCTTCCCCAGGAGAAGTATAGCCCCAAGTATTGGTGATAGGATGCACGACCCAACCCTCATGATGGTATTGCACCTGGGCCGTTTTTTCGCCAGGCTCGACCAAAGATTCGATAAGATCAAAGAGGGGCAAATGCATTTCGGACAAATTGGTTACCTCGGCAGGCCAATAATTCATTTCGACATTAACGTCGGTGTGGTAGTCCCCATTCCAAGGGGTCTGAATCTTATTGGCCCAAATGCCCTGCAAATTGGCAGGTAATGTACCCGGTCGCGATGACGAGATAAGCAAATACCGTCCGTATTGAAAGAATAGCTCTTCCAAGTGGGAATCGCTTTTGGTTTGTTTGTAATTTTTTACCCGTTCATCGGTAGGTATCGGGTCGACACTTTCCGGGGTGATATCAAATCGAACACGTTGGTAATACGATCGATATTCGTTAATATGATCATCCAGTAGCTGCTGAAACGCTTTTTCGGTGGCATTTTCCAAATTATTGGCGGTTATGTTTTTATAATCCCGCCCCTTGTAATCTGGATATTTCAACATATAATCTGTTGAAGCCGAAAGAAGAAGCGTTACCTCATCGGCGTCTTCAATCTCAATTTGACCGTTGTTATAAGATACCCTTCCATTTGTAGGTATTGCTTTCAGACGCGCCATGTACTCCAACCCGTCTCCCCCTTTACCATTAGATAATGTACCTGACATTACCAATTGGTCGTCTTCAACATTAACTTTATAGCGTTCCGGGCGGTTCATCGAAACTGTAAAAGAAATTGCACCTGGTCGATCTGCCGTAAAATGGGCAACCATAACCTGATCAGGATAGCTTGTAAACATTTCTCTCTTATAGTTAATACCCTTTTGTGTATAGCTAACACGAACGACTGCGTCATCGAGATCTAATTCTCTGTGGTAATTCTCATAGGGCTCTTGCTTTCCATTATCGATCCATAAATCCCCCAAAGTCTGAAAACATCCAAAGGGTACTTCTGCCCCGTTTCCATGACCAGACCCTTCGCCTTTGCAAACCTGTGTACTATTTGTAAGGTCGGTCGCTTCTTTATACTTTCCTTCAAACAATAAATTTCGAATTTTGTCTTGAGCGGCATAGGCCTCTGGGTTGTCATTGTCATCAGGACTACCCGACCACATACTTTCTTCGTTCAATTGAATGCGTTCGCGGTTCACATCACCAAAAACCATGACCCCCAAAGAACCATTGCCCAACGGAAGAGATTTAAGCCATTCGGGGTCATCTTTCCAACCGTTTGGTGAATCGTGCACGGATCCATCAGCAGGAGTTTCGTACCATAATTTAAGATGCTCCTCGCCCACTTGTCCTGTTAGGATAAAGCAGGAAAACAAAATATGGGCGGCAATAAAAAATTTCTGTTGTCGGTTTATGCGCATTTTAGTGAATTTAATCATTGGTGTTCCTTTATCTTTTCTGCAAATCGGTTGCCCAGCTCTAAAATACCATAGGTATTGAAGTGTATCTTGTCGTTGGGATAGGGTGAGTGGGGCTCGTCAGCACGTATTGGTAAATCGTCAGTTGAAACAACAAACGCATTCTTCAGTGCCAAGGGCCTGCCTGAATCTTGATCAACATATCGTTGTCCCGAGCGAACTTCTTCCCTGCCTGCATACACTTTTTGGGGGACAGGAATTACATAACCATAAATAAACAACATCGCTTTCGCCCCAAACTGTTTTCGCACCCGTTTTATGAAGTGTCTCAAGTTCTTACCATAGTTTTTGGAATTCTCGATTCCGGAATCTTCCCTCGCATCTCCTTCTCCCTGTTGCCAAACCATCCCTTTTATTTTGGGGACAAACCCCTGTGACCTCAAATCATCAAGTCCTTTATTTACAGTTTTCACAAAATGTTTAAACTGAATACCATATGCTATCGTATCTTTTATGTTTTCACCCGGGTTCCAGTCCTCAAACAAATTGGACCCCGAATAAGCATGTTTTATTAGCGCCATTTTTTTGTCTGGAAAAAACTCCTTGAGTTTTGTACCCAGCGAAAGCTCTACCCCGAAACGATCGGTAGATTCCGAGGCCTGATGCAAGGGCCGCCAAACGTAGGGCATTTCTCCTTTCATCAAATGCGAGTGAAATAAAAGCACTTCTGAATTTACGCTGAAATCGGAAGGTATGTTCACCATGTATCCCTGCCCCGTAGCATTTGATTGTCCACCAATGAGATACACATCGATTTCATTGGTCTGCGGAAAAACCAGTGAATAGCAACCAACAAAAAAACATAACAAGAATTGACATTTGTCCATAATTGAAAAATTATGCGATAATATACTGACTTAAAGCCATTCGGCTTTAGAACCTTACCAATCTATACCTTATTTACTTTGGTGATTTTCGCTTGGGTTGGCATAACTCAGTTCACATTAAAAACTTGTATGGCTTTAATCAATGGCTCCATACGGAAATCGATGGCATTTAAGCGTACTGCGGTTACCCGTTGTGACTGTATTTGTATGATATGCTTTTGGCCAATATTGGAGCCCTTATACAATACCTTCCATTTCCGATTTACTTTACCCTCTATAGTAAAAGCCCGTACCCTTTCTCCGTGAACAATATCTTCCTGTAAAACAATATGATTGATTTCTTGCGCTTTATCTAGCGATAGCGTGATTCTTTTTCCTTTTCCTGAAGTTTCGGCAATAGGCTTCCCGAACCTTCGGTTGATTTCATCGCCCCATTTCTTCAATCGGTTTACATCGGGTTCTGGTAACAGTCCGTCAGGATTCGGAGTAAGCCCCATAATCAAGGTAGAATTTCTGCCTACGGATTTATAGTACATATTCATCAAATCTTCCAATGGAAAGATATGTTCTTCATCTCCCGGTTCCCAAAACCATTCGTGTCGCCCATTAAAGCCTCGCAATGGTGCATCGGACATGGCGGGCATCCAATAGTTCCCTTCAGGGTCTCCGGTTTTCAACAATTCAAAATTATTATTTGATATCGCTTCACTTGCCGACTCTCCAGCACCAGTAGAGTGGTACGGGAAAGTAGCCCAGGAAGGGTATGGTATTGTTCCCGATTCAGAGCCGCCCCAACGCGCTTCTGCAAGCTGTTTATTATGATAAAAGAGACAATTGGGCTGATACTGCTGAACGATGGGCAATACATCCGGCGCACCTCGATGCGGACTATCGGCTCCGCCATCGAACCATATTTCGAAAAGTTCACCATAATTGGTACAGATTTCCTTGACCATACCTTCCACCATTCGATTGTAATACTTTTGTCGTTCCTCCCGAAATTCCCCTTCACCGTTTACCTTAAAATCGTGTACTCCGAAAAAGGAGTTCCAACGAATTCCCAAATAGATACCCGGCTTGATACCATATTTTCTACAAGATTCCACAAAATCCCTAACAATATCGCCCTTACCGTCTTGAAATCGCAGGGCTTTCATACTGTAAGGGTTGACTTCCGATTGGTATAAGGCAAAACCAGTTTCATGGGTGGCCGTTAAAATGGCAAAGGTAAAACCGGCATCTTTGGCCGCCTTGATCCATTGGTCTGTGTCCAGTTTATCCGGATGGAATATTTGATAATCCCTGACCGGGGAAATTCGATTGTTGCCCTGACCATATTTCACTTGATCAAAAACATGCAAATCATAATGAAATACTGCTCCCATTTCAGCCTGTTGCCAAGCTAGCTGCCGTTTGTTTGGCAATGGTATTCTTTGCTGTTCGACAGGCCTTGTAACAATATAGGATTCGTCTTCTTTCTTTACGGCCATTGCCAATACTTGGGGTTCGTCATTTTCAACATACACAAAAGGGCGCTCCATTCTATCGGGCTTAATGCTTCCTCCATCACTCAAAGGTATATCTTTGGGCGCAAGTACATACTCAGTAGCTTTTGACCAATGAACCCCATCAGGTGAACTTACCATGCCGAAAAAGGTATGTGCATGAAAAATTCCATAAAAATAATCCCGCTTTTTATCGTACCATATCGACATATCTTCGGTATCAAGGTAATCAATTACGGGGTTTTCTTGAATAACAAAGGGGCCTGTCGGTGTATCGGAAATAGCGATCGCCTGATTTCTGATAAAGCCCGTCACATTGGGCTTGTCGCCTTTTACAACAAGGTAGAACTTTCCATCCTTTCCCTGAGCGACCGCAGGATTGACCGTTAACGTGGTAATAGGCCCTGATGGTTCAATCAAGGGATTATCCAACCGTTTCCAGGGGCCATTGATAGTGTTGGAGACGGCAACACCGGTACGTTGGTTCGGGCGTAAAATGCTCCAATTGGGATGTTTGTAGCCCGTATGTGCCGTATTTACTAGATCATCTTCCGAATACTTTTTCTCCCCTAAATTAGTGGAGATGTAATAAAGATAATACTTGCCTCCAAAATATTTTATTTTAGGATTATGGGCGGTAATCGCATCCCATTTCCCATTTCTTCTTCCTCTCAAGACAACTTCTTTAAATTTCCACGGACCCGAGGGAGTTTTCGCTACTGCATGGGCAATTTCGGAATGTGTAAGCCAACCGGTAAACTTATATTTTTTGTTCCATCGGGAATAGAACATATGATATTTTCCATCTTTTCCTTTTATAATGGATGGCCCCCAATTGTAATAGCCTTCGGTTTTAAAAATATTTTCCGCCTGAACGGCTTGAAGTCTATCTTTAAAAAACAATACGTCAGGATGTTCTTGTGCCTGTGTGCAGGCAAAAACAAAAAGGGAAATGAGAATTAATAGTATTTTGGTCATTGGATTACTCTTCAAAATTTGTGTTACCTGTTACTTGTGCATTTAGAACGGGTAAGATAAAAAATCAATCGATAGTTGTGGGCAAATCGATTTTAAGTACATGGGAAACCGTTCTTTCCCCTCCGGACATATTCCATCCACTGGGGCCATACAGATAGGCCGGACGCCCATCGATCATCAGCACTTTGGGGCGCTCCAATTTTGGGTCGGGGCTATAAATTTTTGTCGCCTTTTTTTCGTCAAAATCCTTATAGTAAACCGGGAGCCTATCGTATGCCACAGTGGCATCCTCCAGTTTAAAGGTAAGTCCATCTTTTGATTTCCATAGCGTTCCCCCACCGACAATCCCTGTATTTTGACCGTGATTGTCGGTGGTCAACAAATACACATGATCTTTATAATAGAAGACGGCACCGTCTTCGAGCGTACCATTATTCGAGGTCACCGGATTGTCTAAAATGGTGTATGGCCCTAGCAGCTTATCAGCGGTTGCCAGGCCATATTTCAGGTCATCGCCGGCACGTGTTTTAAAGTACAGAAAAAACTTCCCGTCTTTGACTAAAAAAGCGGGATTGGCCACCCCGTTTCTTGATTGATAGTTCCATTTGGTGGAATCGCCAGCATCGAGTATTTTCCCGTTTCGGCCGACCTTTTCCCATGGTCCGTAAGGAGAATCCGCCAGAGCCATACCGATGCATTGGTTTGCCGGATGCGGAGGTTGACGGTAATCTGAATTGCCGATGTACAATAACACATATTTATCACCCACTCGCTTTACTTCGGGGTTATGCGCACCATATTTATCCCAGGTATTGGTGCCGGTACCTTTGATGGCAACATCGGAAAATATAAAAGGGCCCTCGGGAGAGTCGGACACATAATGTGCAATTTCAGACGATTTTCTCCAAGCAGGATCCACATTCTTCTCGGGCCATCTGGCAACAAAAAGATGAACCTTGCCCGCATCATCGATTACCGGGGAAGTACCCCAAATGGTAAAGTCGGGGTCTTCGACCGCTATGCCCACATATTTCAAGTGGTCGGCGAAGTCTCGCTTTTGGGAATAACTTTTAAAAACAATCAGTAAGAAAAAAAATAATAGTGCTCGTCGCATGTGGTTTTAAATTTTTAATATAATAAAATATAAAAGCCAATTAGGTATTGGCAACACCAAAGGATATATGTCTTTTCACTTCATTTCTTGATATATTAATTAATTTCAAGACCTACCAAAACACCTTCCGTAGCTGGCAATTGCACGTTCCAGCCGCCTTTTACCTTTTCCGTTTTCAACTTCATTGGTGTTTTATGTATGGTGACCATGACTTCGAAATCTCTATTTCTTTTTACATATTCCTTTGGAATAAATACTTGCATAGCCTGGTAGGATGCAAAAAATAATCCCTTATTCTTTACCATTAGATTGGCAGCTCCATGTTTATTTTCGACAGTTGTCCTTAGCGAAAAACCGTCTGCAGAAATCGTACTACCATGTCCCAAATAGAGGTAAGAAAGTTTGTCATTCTCATATCCGATTATACCAAAATGCCCTTTAAAAAATTCATTGTCCTTACGAAAGGTTGAGGTACTATCAATATTTTGAATAATCGTCTGCTTTGAGGCAATACCCCTAGCAAGCATACTCGAGGCATTCACAACCGAAATTCCATTTTCAGATGTTCCTGTCACCGTTTTCAAACTACTATTCCCTTCGCCGGTGAAAGATTCATACAGTACCATAAATGGTTTTCCCCATGCCGAACCATTTTGACGAATAACTACGGCAGGCACCGGTAATTCTCTATATTCCTGTGGAGCAGTATATGCTTTTGGCGTCATTACCGAAAAATATTCCCGATTTTCAGCTCCGGGAATATGCATATCCATAAAAATCTTTTTACCCTGTACCGCGTTTAATTTAAATTGTGCTTTGACACTTTGATCTAAAACCCCCGTAGTCATTTTATCCATAAAATGAACGTATCCGGGACCAAAGCCTTTTTTGTGCTCCGATAGTTCTTCAGAGGAATTTAATTTGAGCAACGAATTGTCTCGATTTAAATATGTAACAGAATGCCCTAAGTTATGGTAAACGTATTCGTTTTTATTAGCATTGTCGGAATGGAAAATATCTACATAATAGCCCGTTTTATCCGAAGTTCTAATCAACGCCATGGTCCGTTTCTGTTGTGTTTCGGTGGATGGCTCTATATAATCAACCGATGTAAAGGAACAAAACGGACTTATCGCCTGAAACTCTGCCATCGGTTCCATAGCCCGCAGGGTTAATGCTCCCATAGGCTTTTCTCCACCTCCGCCATTAAAAGACCTCAGCGGTGCTGATTTTCCATCGGCGATAACGGTGTTATGTGCCGCATATAAAGCATAGTAATTTTTATGAATATCCGTATCATAATGCCCGCCGATACCAGGATCCGGGCCCAATACCATGCCTTGCCCATAAAGTTCCATCGCAACCCCGTTTGCATGGTTATGGTTATAACTAGCCCCTTGTAAATAACACATGAGACCGGTATAACTATCGGTTCCGTTTCTTTGATAATAGCATTGTGAAAACTCCAATTTGCCAGATCGCGGCAATGTTAATACCTCATCAGCCTGCTCTGGAATATTCGAAACATTGTTCAACAACCCGAACCAACCTGAAGTATTTCTATTATACCCGTTCTCAAGCATCCTATTCATTACACCATATAATTGTTTTTGAACTGGGTCATCATACTTACCCGCCATTTTAATGGCAATTTCAAGATGTTCGGGCGAAGCGGTTCCTCTTCCGGTATCACCATAACCCATCGTTTTCCCATTTGGAAAAAGATACTTTAGCAGCACATAAGAGGAAGTATAAAGCGGTGGGTTCTCTTTAAAGGCCAAATAATCGTTGTTCTCTGCCGCTACACCAGCTTGTAAAATTGCGCCAACAGGGTAGTTATGATACCCCCCGGGCTCTTTCCAATGACCGTCATACGTAAGGTGTTTTTCAGCGGTACTCGTTAAAGACAGTCGCCCACATCCTTTATTAACATGATCTTCTTTCATAAAGTAATTCATGTATTTATCCCTTTTTGCCTTATCGGAAAGGGCTAAGGCACTGTATACGAATGTGATGCTCTGGGCAGCGTACCAATTGTTGCTCCAAAAACCCCGCTCTAACTGAGTTTGCGCCATACGATCGAAAACACTGTCAAATCGATAAATCTGATCATAATTCGATTTCAGATAGTCGTATATAAAATCATAGGCCAAAGGAAGGGTTGCATAACTCCGATCTCCTAATGACTGTACACTAAAAAATCCATCACGACAAGCGCCCTCGAGAGGCTTTTGATAGTAGGCACCTTGAACCCACTGTACTAAAATATCCATGGCGAATTCTGCATATTTCTCCTCTTTAGTCAACCAATATAATATAGCCGACTCCAAACAAAGGCTATTGATCATGCTGTTTATATAGCCAATATGGCTTTGAGGATCCGTCCAATACCATTTACCCGAAGGGGCGGAGGATTGCAAATACATGTTCGGCAATGAATCGTACACCGGAAACTCTTCCAGTTTTAAGGTTCTAAACCGATACCCTTCAGGATCAAGTGGCGGTCGTTTGTGTGTTGTCGGTCGTATCGTAGAAAAAGGGGCATCTCCCCATTTGGCAATAAGCTTCGTGCCTTTGGGGTCGGTCATGAAATCGGTGTATCTTTTTCCTTTGAGCCTATTCATCTGGTATCGGGAAAGTATCCATTCGGGATCTGTACGATGCCTGTCGGCTAAAGGTGTGATTTTATTCCACAGTGCAGAATAAATGTCGGCAGCCCATTTTTCGGTTTCAATTTTTTTAAGGATGGAAGCTTTGTCTTCTACTTTTACCAGAATTGAGGGGCGGTTTTGCGCCATCCCACTCGCTAATGAAAAGAATATTAAAAGGCCGAACACAACTCTTAACTTTTTCAATTTACCACATATCGCATTCATTTTCTTTTATTGTTTTATTTCTAAACAAAAGCCCACATATCGCATACCTTCACCCTATCTAATCACCCACCAAAGGTATCTGCACATTAAATGAGCTCCCATCGTTTTTGGGGTTGACATTGCCTACAGCACAGGCCGCATACATGACCGTTGGAATACCGCGCTTATTTAACAACAACTGAGATCGTTCTAACCTATTGACCGCTAATACCGACCCATTGGGCAAAAGCAATTCCCGCTTCATAAACAATGGATTTTTCGCAAGCTGCCAACGAATTCCGTCAAACGATAACAAGGGCGCCAAGGTTTTCTTTTGACCGGTCAAGCGCCCTGTAAAGTCTTTTACCACCGCCATAAATTGGTCTTGCTCTTTGACATACCAAACGTAGGGGTCTTCGGTACTTGCCAAACTGCCATCGGGCATACGAACATCAAAAATAAAATTATCTTTTGGAGCAAAGGGTCCGAGAGGGGTATCACCGATGGCTACTCCGTGCGCACCCTTCCAATGGGGATCGTATAAATTCCCTTTAAAGAATAGTAAGTACCTTTTAGTCTTCGGGTTGTAAACTACCGAAGGGTTGACTACTATTATATTATCTGGTTTGGCTATGGTTCCCTTTGATGATCCATTAAGTACCGAACCGGGCTTTACCCTTGTTCGTGGCTCTAAAAGCGGTTGTTTTGGTCGTGAAAAATTTCCGGAAAGCAAGTCGTTGAAACTATTAAACGCAATCACCCCAATACATAACGTTTGTTGTACGCTCGCCCTTTGATCCAGGTTTTCCCCTGCGGACCCCTTGGGCTGTTCCCCAGGATCTTTGCCGCCAATATAATAGAGGTAGTAGGTGTCATTGAATTTTTTGATATGTGGATTATGTACCATTTGGGCATCCCAGACTTCGGTATTCCCATCGTAACGCCTACCCTGAAGTACAATTTTCCGAAACCTGAAATTGCGATCGGGATAATCGGAAACGGCATAACCTATTTTAGACTGCAGCACCCAATTCTTGGAAAAGCTTCCTCCAGGAATACCACTCTCCCAAAGGGAAAAAAGCATATGATATTTATCATCATCGCCTTTTACAACGCTCCCTCCCCAAACAAAATAATCTGGAATTTGAAAAACAGATGGCCCAACCAATTGAGTAGGTGATTCGATCGCTTCCACTTTATGGGCAATGATCCTATCAGGCAGCACCTTAAATTCCTGAATTTTACAGGAAAGAAACAACAACGACCCAATAAGAAGTAAAATCGTGCTACTTCGCTTTGTAATCAAATCCCAAATCATTCGTTCGCACTTCTTTTAGTTTTGATTGCAAGCGTTCTTGCATTTGCTCCAAAATAGCACTGTATTTGGGGTTATGCGCTAAATTATTGTACTGTTTCGGGTCCAAATCCATATCGAACAGTTCCATACCTGAACCTGCATCTTCATCGTATTGAATATACGCCCATTTATCGGTACGCACCAAAAACGACTTTCCTCCTTGGGTTACCGAAAAGGCCATATCACGAACTGAATGTTCCGGATCGTCCAACGTTGCGGTCAAACTTTTTCCTTGTAGGTGTTCCGAAGTTTTTAATCCGGCCAATTCCGACAAGGTCGGATAAAGATCTAAGAGCTCGGTAAAGGAATCGCACACCGCGGGTGATTTTCCCGGTACTTTAATAATAAAAGGCACACGTACCGATTCTTCGTGCAGACTAACCTTCATCCAAAAACGATGTTCTCCGAGATGGAAACCATGATCAGAGGTAAATACTACGATGGTATTGTCTTCCAATCCTTCCTCTTTTAAGGTTTTTAGAATTTTACCCACTTGCGCATCCATATAGGCCACCGAAGCATAGTAGCCGGCAACCGCCTTTTTCTCCTGCTCTTCCGACATCTCACCATTTAGACTGGTCACGTAATTGATGCCTCGTGCCGGAATATCATCCCAATCGTTTTCAACTTTGGGCGGCAATACCATTTGTTGGTGCGGATAAGGTTCGAAATATTTTTTCGGAGCTACAAAGGGCACATGGGGCCGTACCAGACCCACCGCCAAAAAGAAAGGTTCATCTTTATGCTCACGAAGTAATTCGGACGCCTTTTGAGCTGTTTTTCCATCGGAATGCGCCAAATCATCCCCTTCGCCCTTTACAATGGTCATGACATTACCTCCCTTTCGGGGTTTGTCACCATACGGATTGTTTTGTACCAATTCAGCTTCGCCTTCGGCTTGCCATTCCGGACCTTGGCTGTTGAACCGCTCCGTCCAAGAAGCCTCATCATCGGTACCGTTCGAACCCTTTTCAATATCGATAGGCACCCCCATATGGTAAATTTTGCTTACCCGAGCGGTATAATACCCATTGTCTTTAAACAATTGCGCCAATGATTGTCGATTGGGGCCGACATTGGCTCGACCGCTGACATAACCGTAGGTTTTCGTAGCATTCGGGTAATAGCCGAACATTAAGGAGGCCCGCGATGGTCCACATACAGGGTATTGGGTATAGGCACGGGTATAACGTGTGCCCTGGGCCGCTAAATTATCGATATTGGGCGTATGAATGGCCTGATTCTCATAAGATGAAATCGCCGTAGCCGTAAGGTCATCGGAAATAATAAAAAGTACATTCGGTTTTTTGCCCAATTTTCCTTTTTTCTTGGAGTTTTGAGCGCTTAAGACCAGGCTGAAAATTAGACAGGCTAGGCATAGGAAATTTTTGTTGGTCATTTGATCGGACTTAATAATTTATTCAGAAATCGGATTCGTTCACTAACTTTCTTAAACAGAATAAAACCAGGGGAACAACGACCTGAATGCCGTGCATCTTTCTTTTATACCCATCCTTGTTTTAGTCTATAGTGCATCTATAATATGGTATTCGTGAACTAACATTGCAATTGTACAAAAAAAGAATGTTTTTTAGGCCATGCCTCTTGTAGTTACCCGTATTTTTGCGGAGATTCATTATTTTAAACTAAAGACATGAATTTAACGATCGAAAACATCATGCTGGTTGGCTCATTACTCCTTTTTGTGAGCATCATCGTGGGGAAAACCTCCTATAAATTCGGCGTACCCACCCTATTGCTATTTTTGGCCATCGGTATGTTGGCCGGCTCTGAAGGCCTAGGTGGTATTCAATTCAACGACCCAAAAATCGCCCAATTTATCGGAATCGTGTCGCTTAACTTTATTCTTTTTTCCGGGGGACTCGACACCAACTGGAATACGGTAAAACCTATTCTGCGTGAGGGGCTGGCCTTGTCGACCCTTGGCGTTTTATTAACCGCGCTTTCCTTGGGTACGTTCGTTTGGCTGATCACCGACTTCACCATTTATGAGAGTATGCTCTTGGGCTCTATCGTTTCTTCGACCGATGCCGCAGCCGTATTCTCGATTTTACGGTCTAAAAATTTGGCTCTACGCACCAATCTAAGGCCTACACTCGAGCTTGAAAGCGGTAGTAATGACCCCATGGCCTATGTGTTGACCCTTGCCTTTTTGACACTGGTCATCAACCAAGATCAAGATTTGGCTTCTATTATTCCGCTATTTCTACAACAGATGATTTTCGGGGGTGTTGCCGGTTTTCTATTTGGTAAGCTCAGTAAATTGATCATCAACCGTATTCGTCTCGATTTCGAAGGCCTCTACCCCGTATTGGTAATTGCCCTGATGTTTATCACTTTTTCGGCTACCGACTTTGTCGGGGGCAACGGGTTTCTGGCCATCTATATTTGTTCGGTGTATTTAGGCAATCAAGACCTGATACATAAAAAAACCATCTTGAAGATGTACGACGGGCTGGCCTGGCTGATGCAGATCATTCTGTTTTTGACCTTGGGCCTACTGGTTTTCCCCACGCACGTTTTCCCGGTGTTCGGGGTGGGGTTGATTATTTCACTGTTTCTGATTTTGGTCGCCCGGCCTTTAAGCGTGCTCTTAAGCCTGAGTTTCTTTAAAATGAAATTCAGACGGCGTCTTTATATTTCTTGGGTCGGGCTGCGAGGTGCCGTACCCATCGTTTTTGCCACTTACCCCCTACTAGCGGGTATTGACAAAGCCGATATGATGTTTAACATCGTTTTCTTTATTTCGGTGACTTCGGTATTGATTCAGGGCACCACACTTTCGGTAGTCGCCAAATGGCTGAATGTAGCACTGCCGAAAGAAGAAAAAAAGCTAAACCCTACCGATATGCTGTTTATGGATAGCCCAAAAACAGTAATGAAAGATATTCGTATCGGCCCAGACTGTTTTGCCCTCGACAAGAAAATCGTGGAGCTCGGTTTCCCCAAACATGCGATAATTGCCATGATCCGGCGTAATGATGCCTATATCACCCCGAACGGTTCTACGGTAATCGAAGATGGCGATACGCTGATGGTTTTTGCCGATAAGCAAGAGGTTATCGACGAAGTCTATGAGACCCTACAAATCAACCATGTTACCGAAAGAATGTAACCAAGGGTATCCACGCCCACTAGAACAAATTATACACAAAAGTGGGACTGTCAATAAAAAATTACATTTTAAAACTATTCTATCAAGTGGTTCTAAGTTTTCCACACGTATTTCTAAATAATATAGATGTGAACCAAATATTCCATGCCATTACAAATAAAATACTTACCTTTGACGTTAGTAACGTAAGAAGTTATGATTTTATCGTTTGGCTCCAAAGAAACCGAGCAAATTTGGAACGGCACAAGAGTAAAGAAGATGCCGCTTGAAATTCAAAATATTGGCCGTCGGAAATTGAGAATGTTAAACAACTCTCAAGATATTGCCGATTTAAGAATTCCGCCTTCGAACCGACTTGAAAAACTAGCTGGAGATTTAAACGGGTTCTATAGTATTCGAATTAATAGGCAATGGCGAATAATTTTTCTTTGGGAAAAAGGCAATGTCAGTAAAGTGGAAATAATTGATTATCACTAAAAAAAGAAACAACATGGAAAAGCTACCGAATATACATCCTGGAGAAATTTTACGCTATGAATTTCTTGAACCGCTCGAAATAAGTGCATATAGACTTTCCAAAGACCTAAACATACCTCAGACAAGAATTTCGGAAATTCTAAAAAGCAACCGTAGAATTACCGCCGACACGGCACTGCGGCTAAGTAAGTATTTTGGCAATTCCGCGAAATTCTGGCTGGGGCTTCAAGATGATTATGATATCGAAGAAGAAAAGGAAGCTAAAGAAAAAGAGCTAATCGAAATAAAAGCGTACCGTAATACAAACGTGGCCTAAGAAAAGTCACAATTTCAAAAGATTACTCAAATTAAACCGCTTTATGAAGCGGTTTTCTTTTTTCCCTATTTAGATCAAACCCAAAAATTCATAAAAAAGTTTGATATTTGGGTTCCTATAAATAACAACCCCTATTGGCTTCCCGCAACCACCCAAAATATTGGATACAAAAAATACACCTTTGGTTGGGCCTCCCCCTGGGCGTCTTGTTTTTTACTATCGCCTTTAGTGGTGCTCTTTACTGTTGGGCACCAGAAATCGCTGCCATTATTTATAAAGAAAAAATAGGTGCGCAAGATGCCCCTTTTGTCGCCGTAGAAAAATTGGCGGAAACCGCAAAACAAGCTTTACCTAAGGGTGATTTTAGAACGGTATATTATCGGGGGCCGTCGCGTACCGCTGAAATATTACTCTACGCTCCTGGAACTTATTATATTGCCCAAATCAATCCTTACACGGGTGAGCTCATCCACCTTCAAGATATGAACCTAGGGTGGCTGAACCAGCTCAAGAAATTACATCGCAATTTATTATTGGGCGATATCGGTCGCGAAATAGTGCATTGGGGCACCTTGTCATTTCTTATTATGGCCGTAACGGGTATTGTTTTGTGGTGGCCTTCCAAGCGTTCGAAGCTTAAAAAAAGTCTAAAAATCAATTGGAAAGCACGACCAACAGCCCTGAATTATGCCTTTCATAATGTGACGGGGTTTTACGCGAGTTGGGTGTTACTATTTATTATCGGTACCGGACTTTTTTGGGGATTTAAAGCCGTAAAAAATGCATTCGAATCCATCGGTCAAGAAAAGTCGATAGCCTACGACCTTCCGAAGTCAAAAAAAGATAGTATTGCACACCTTACCAACCCCTATGCTGTAATGGAGCGATTAGGCGTACGGTTTCGAAAAGAATTCCCACACCATTCGATCAGAATCAGTAATCCGCATAAACCGGAAGATCCCATTCATATATCGGTAATCGACAAGAACCAATTGGTAAGCAGCATAGATCATTTCCATTTTGACCGATATACGGGAGAACGTTTGAAAGGTCAATTTAAAAACGGAATGAGCGAAGAGGCCAGTTTCTTTACCAAAATAAATGCCTTGGCCTATGATGTGCATTTGGGTTCTATTTTGGGTTTTCCCGGGAGGTTATTGGCTTTTTTGGCTTCGCTGATTGGGGCTTCACTGCCCATCACCGGGTTTTATATTTGGTGGGGAAAAAGGAAGTGATTTATTCGTAGTTTTCAGAGGTCAAATGAAATAACCAACACAATTTAGTATGGAAGCTCATATTTCAAATGCCGGTGTGATAATATTCTGGCCGTTTCTCAACACATTTTTTGAACGTGTGAATCTAGTACATGAAGGCACTTTTATCGATGTAGCTGCCCAACAACGTGGAGCATATCTTTTACAGTATCTAGTTTACGGCGCGATTGACTTTCCGGAGCATCAATTACTTCTGAACAAACTTATGGTCGGGTTGTCACCAACACATGCATTAGTACCTTTAAATCAAATCACTGCCGAAGAAAAAGAAGTCGCTGATAGCCTAATGGACGGGCTGCGAAGCAATTGGGAAAAAGTACAAAATTCATCCGATGCCGCTATTCGAGAATCCTTTTTACAACGGGATGGAATTCTCAGTTTCAACCCCGAAAGACTTAAATTAACTGTAGAACAAAAGGGTATCGATGTACTATTAGATTTTATCCCTTGGGATATTCGTCGTATTGATTTACCCTGGATCAATAATTCGATCGAGGTATTCTGGCGCTAAAGGAAATAGCAAATCAAGATTTAGGGATATTGAAAAACAAAAAGGTGGCCCGTTACCAGACCACCTTTTACCTTTTTATTGCTTACGGTTCAACCGTTTTGCAAACCTAAAATTAGGCCAGATCGAAACGATCTAAGTTCATCACCTTGTTCCAAGCTGTTATAAAATCAGTTACGAACTTGGTATCGGCATCACCACAGGCATAAACTTCCGCCATGGCACGAAGTTCTGAATTCGAACCAAAGATAAGATCTGCACGGGTACCCGTCCATTTAAATTCATCGGTTTTGCGATCACGGCCTTCAAAGATATCATCAGAGTCCCCAACAGCTTTCCAGGTCGTGCCCATATCGAGCAAGTTGGTAAAGAAGTCGTTGGTCAACGTCTCTGGCCGTTCAGTGAACACGCCGTGTTTCGAACCGTCAAAATTTGTGTTCAACACGCGCATACCTCCTATCAAAACGGTCATCTCAGGTACGGTCAATGTCAACAACTGTGCCTTGTCGACCAAAAGTTCTTCGGAACTGACCGAATATTTGTCCTTTACGTAATTTCGGAAACCATCTGCTACCGGTTCCAATGCTTCAAAAGCTTCCGCATCGGTCTGCTCTTCGGTGGCATCGGTACGGCCTGCAGTAAATGGTACGGTCACTTCATGACCTGCGTTATTAGCGGCTTTTTCGACAGCGGCGCATCCTCCTAAAACAATCAGATCGGCCAAGGATACCTTTTTATTTCCCGATTGCGCCCCGTTAAACTCATTTTGAATTCGACCCAAGGTGTCTAGAACTTTTTTTAATTGTTCCGGATTATTGACCTTCCAATCTTTCTGAGGGGCCAATCGCACCCTGGCGCCATTGGCGCCACCCCGCATATCGGAACCTCTAAAAGTCGAAGCCGATGCCCAAGCTGTACCAACCAATTCGGCAACAGATAGCCCCGAAGCCAAAATATTTGCTTTTAAATTGGCAATGTCATTGTCATTGACCAGTTCATGATCTACTGCAGGAACGGGATCTTGCCAAATCAACTCCTCTTGAGGCACTTCTGGTCCCAAATACCGATCGATAGGCCCCATATCTCGATGTGTCAATTTAAACCAAGCACGTGAATAGGCATCGGCAAACTCCTCGGGGTTCTCATAAAAATGTCTGGAAATTTTCTCATAGGCCGGATCCATGCGCAAAGAAAGGTCGGTCGTCAACATAAAGGGATCATTTTTCTTTTCGGGGTTGTGCGCATCGGGTACGGTACCTGCACCGGCATTATCTTTTGGTTTCCATTGGTGTGCACCTCCCGGACTTTTGGTCAATTCCCATTCGTAACCGAAAAGGGTTTCAAAAAAATTATTGTCCCATTTGGTAGGTGTATTGGTCCAGGCACCTTCCAAACCACTAGTAATGGTATGTTCCCCACTTCCGCTGCCAAAGTTGTTTTTCCAACCAAGACCTTGCATTTCAAGGCCTGCAGCAGCTGGTTCTGCATCTACATAGTCCGTAGGATCTGCGGCACCATGTGTTTTACCAAAAGTGTGACCGCCGGCAATAAGTGCAACGGTCTCGTAATCGTTCATCGCCATACGACCAAAAGTCTCCCTGATATAATGTGCAGATTCAACGGGGTCAGGGTTTGCATTATGCCCTTCGGGATTCACATAAATCAGCCCCATGTGAGCTGCACCCAAAGGATTTTCCAATTTTTCTTCCTCGGCATATCGGTCTTTATTTCCCAGCCATTCCGTTTCCGAGCCCCAATAAATATCTTCTTCAGGCTGCCAAATATCTTCGCGACCCCCGGCAAAACCGAACATTTTCAATCCCATTGATTCATGGGCACAATTACCGGCCAAAATCAAAAGATCGGCCCAAGAAAGTTTCTTTCCATACTTTTGTTTTATCGGCCAAAGCAATAGTCTCGCCTTATCTAAATTGGCATTATCGGGCCAGCTGTTCAAAGGGGCAAAACGCTGTGATCCCGAGCCTGCTCCTCCCCGCCCATCGGCAATACGGTATGTTCCTGCACTATGCCAAGCCATACGGATAAAGAAAGGCCCGTAGTGGCCATAATCTGCAGGCCACCAATCTTGGCTATCGGTCATCAATTTATAAAGATCTTCTTTTACGGCGGCCAGATCCAACGTTTTAAATTCTTCCGCATAGTTGAAGTTTTCGCCCATCGGATTCGACGGGGAAGCATGTTGGCGCAGAATATTCAGATTCAACTGGTTCGGCCACCAATCACGATTTGATGTTCCTCCACCAGCCGCCTGGTGTAATTCTCCATTTAAAAACGGGCATTTTGCACTTGATTCATTTACATCCCAAACGTTGCTTTGTTGTTTATCATCCATTTTGATTGTTTTTTATGATTAATAAGTTAGTGGAATGAAATTACCAAATATTTTAGTATTACAAATCAGTTTTTCATAGATAAAAACTATGGAGACATCAAAAACTTTGGTGTATTAGCGCAGCGACTCATCATTGATATATTACCATACCTTTAGATTAAAAGATAACCGTGAAATGCTATTATATTTGTACTCGAACAAATGAAAAGTTAGTATCTTTTACCTGAATTGGAGGACAACTAAAATTACTGCAATACAATTAAGTTTATGAAACACCTGTACATCATTCCGATATTGGCCCTATTACTAGGTTCCTGTATGGAGGAACCAGAAAATAAAAGCACAATAGACCCTATCAATTTGGCAAATAGAAAGATTTTGTTGAATGTAACCGACTCCTTAAATAATGGCACTTCTTATTTATCGGTTTACTCTAAAATCTATAGCCTATCGGAACATAAAACGCACGACCTTACCTCGACCGTCAGCTTGAGAAATACAGATTTGAAAGATTCTGTCTTTATCAAAAAAGCGACTTATTACAATACACAAGGCAAATTGATTCGCACCTATATAACGGAACCTATTTTTCTGAAACCTATGGAAACTATCGAAATAGTTATAAACGAAAGGGATGAAGATGGAGGCACAGGTGCCAATTTTATATTTGAATGGGCAACAAAAGAAAACAACCACGAGCCGCTTTTCGAGGGGGTTATGATTTCAACTTCAGGGCAACAGGGCCTCTCGTTTACCACTCAAGGTGTAAAAACGAATTAAGAAGTAATAAAAATTTACAAAAGCCTCGAAGTTTTATGGCGATTACGTAGTACAGGGCTGTGTTCAAATTATAGTAACGAATTCATCACAGAACGCTTGCCGTTTTCAGGAATACTCTCTATTGATGAATTTTAATACCTAAAATACGATGTTCTTTCGCACTATCGTTCTTTTACCCCTCTTCTTGTTGCACTTGATTTCGTTAAATGTGCCCCGACATTGGAATGACGATTTAACGCAGACCACAACAAAAGATAAGGCGTTTACAGTACTACAGGCCAAATGTAATTTTTGCCATGCCGTCAAAAAGCGAACGGATGTTTTTACATTTGAGAATATGGACTCTTTGGCCGTGGAAATAAATAAGCAAGTGTTTATAAAAAGAAAAATGCCGAAAGGCAGAAAAATGACACTTACCCACGAAGAAGAAGAAAATCTTAAAGATTGGATTGCATTGACCTTAATCGGCAATCGCTAAAAAGAGGGTACAAAAACTATAAAAAGCATTTATTACGAACGCGGTGAAGTAAGCTGTTTGTATTGTTTGCCAATGATTCAAAGTTTGCTTCGTACCGCGCAAAGTCGTAAATCGGAGCTTTTGGTATACCCTATTTAAATAATCTTGAAGCGTAAATGCCTTCTATTTCGCTACATTGACGGCCCTTGTTTCTCGAATAACAGTAACTTTTACCTGCCCCGGATAAGTCATATCCGTCTGAATTTTCTGGGAAATTTCAAAAGATAGTTCCGCAGCTTTGTCATCGCTGACTTTTTCACTTTCAACGATTACCCGAAGTTCCCTTCCGGCCTGAATGGCATAAGCTTTTTGAACTCCGCCAAAACCGAAGGCGATATCTTCCAAATCTTTAAGCCGTTGAATATATGAATCCAATACTTGCCGTCTTGCTCCAGGACGTGCACCACTTATGGCATCGCAAACCTGAACAATCGGAGAAATCAATGTTTTCATCTCTATTTCATCATGGTGAGCTCCGATAGCGTTGCATATATCTGGTTTTTCTCCAAATTTCTCTGCCCATTGCATTCCTAAAATAGCATGGGGCGTTTCTACCTCTGCCTCCGTATTCGGTACTTTTCCAATATCATGCAGTAAGCCCGCGCGTTTGGCCAGTTTAGGGTTCAAACCTAATTCGGCAGCCATCACGCCGCAAAGTTTGGCAACTTCCCGCGAGTGTTGCAGTAAATTTTGCCCGTAAGACGACCGGTACTTCATACGCCCAACTGCTTTAATCAGCTCAGGATGTAATCCGTGAATACCCAAATCGATAACCGTACGTTTTCCGATTTCGACAATTTCTTGCTCTATCTGTTTTTCGGTCTTTTTAACAATTTCTTCAATCCGAGCTGGATGAATCCTTCCATCTGTAACCAATTTATGCAACGACAAACGCGCCACCTCACGGCGTACGGAATCAAAACAAGAGAGTATAATGGCCTCTGGGGTGTCATCAACGATAATTTCAACACCTGTAGCCGCTTCCAAAGCTCTAATATTCCGACCTTCACGACCAATGATACGACCTTTAACATCATCAGATTCAATATTAAAAACTGATACACAATTCTCGACGGCCTCTTCGGTACCAATTCTTTGAATGGTATTGATAACTATCTTTTTGGCCTCTTGTTGTGCCGTAAGTTTGGCGTCTTCTAAAGTTGCCTGTATGAAAGACATCGCATCGGTCTTTGCCGTTTCCTTTAAAGATTCGAGCAACTCGGCCTTAGCGTCATCTGCAGATAATCCTGAAATCACCTCCAGTTGTTGCACCTGGTTTTTGTGCAACTTATCAAGCTCAGCCTGTTTCTTTTCGTAAAATTCTTCCTTATGGGCTACATCCCTTATTTTACCATCTAGCTCGGCATTCAACTTTTTATTTCTTGCCAATTCACTGCTTACCTGAGACTCCTTATCCCTAGTGCGTTTTTCGGCCTCACTTATTTTTTTATCCTTATGTACAATTACCTTTTCATGTTCTGCCTTTAACTCTAAAAATTTCTCTTTGGCCTGAAATATTTTATCCTTTTTAATGCTCTCCCCTTCGACCTTAGCTCCTTTCAGAATCGTATCTGCTTCTTTTTTTGCATTTGCTATGGTTTTCGAAGCTTTTCCCTTTTCCATTGATTTAGCGATTAAAAACCCAATCGCGAGGCCGGCTATCGCCGCAATTATCACTAATATAGTACTGTCCATAATTTGTTAAGAATTAAATTAATCTCAGGATTACAACCTGAAAGCCACCCTTGGCATCAAAACCCTTTTCATTCTGAAAAAAGCAAAAAAAAGCCCACATCGGAGAAGTTTTGTACAAACTCCTAAAAACAGGTTTAGGGCTAACAGACTGATCAAGGATCCTTATACAAGTAAGGCTTGCTTTTACAATCTAAACTCACCCTTTTTAAACAAATTAGTGTTGAGTTCGTCAAAAGATATTACCAATGTGGGCAGTAACTTTAGTTATTTAAAAGAACGTATTTTATTTAATACCAAGCTTCGAATCTACCAATCTATCCAATGCTACCAGCCTTTCTATGGCCTCTTTAGCACCTTCTGACTGGTCTATACCTTTCTGTTCAATTTTAGAGGCAAACTGCAAGGCGCACATCGCCAATACATCTTGCTTATCTCTTACCGCATAGTTTTGTTCAAACTTTTTGGCCAACTGCTCAATGTTTTTCGCTGCTTTCCGCAATCCTTCCTCTTGCGAAGGGTCGATCGTTAATGGATATATTCTATCCGCAATAGAAAGCTTGATTTTGAGCTTTTCCGGCATAGTATTCTATTACATTATTCCGCAAGTTGGGCAATACATTGATCCAACTCCCTTATTAACGTATTTATTTTAAGCTTAGCTTCTGTTTTATTCGTATTACTGCCCAACATTGAATTTGCAAGTTTGAGTGAATTGTATTTCTCTTCCCATTCTACAACCGAATTTCTAACACTGTTCTGATCATTTCTAATGGCAATCAGTTCATGTTCCAACTTTCGATTCGTTTGGTTAAGCAACTCCAACTTATGCAATAGCTTACTGATTTTGTTTTCCAGGGAATCAACTATTTCAACCAATTCGCTCATAAAGAAAATTCAATGCATATTACACAAAGTTAACATACATCGTTCGACTTAGCAATAGTTTTTTCAATTATTCTTCAAGTAATACTTTAATTGAACCATCTTTAGTTTTTGCTAGTAGCCGCCCAATCGCTATTCGAAGGCTTTTGCAGTTTGTGGAAGCCATTATTTAACATTGTTCATTGTCCGGAAGGAAAAAGCGAAAATAATCTTTGAAATTTTAAAATCTCAGGAAAGGGAAAGGCCGGACAAAGACTCCTAATATATTTTGTTGACGATAAACATACCTCATTTAATCGATAAGTTTTTTAGCGATTCAACACTATTGATTACTTTCGTACCATCTTATTTTAAATTATGGGAAAGGTTATTTTTGGTTTGTTGTTATTTTTTTCAATTAGCATTCAAGCACAGGAAAATTATCCGAAAGACGCTTTTCGATCGCCTATGGATATTCCTTTGATCTTAGCGGGAACCTTTGGGGAATTACGATCAAATCACTTTCATTCTGGGGTAGACATCAAGACGCAACAGCGACAAGGCCTCCCCATTTATGCCATTGGCGACGGCACGGTAACCCGTATAAAAATATCACATTGGGGTTATGGCAAAGTTTTGTATCTGGCACATCCGAACGGTTTTACATCGGTATACGGCCACCTTCAAAAATTCTCCCCGAAAATCGAAGAGTATATCAAAAAAATACAATATAAAAAGAAATCGTACGAGGTAGAAGTGTTTCCCGATTACGGGGAAGTATCCGTAGAAAAAGGTGATATCATCGCCTATGGGGGCAATACAGGAAGTTCTTCGGGTCCGCATTTGCATTTCGAAATACGAAGCAGTATTTCCGAAAAACCCACGAACCCACTTTTATATGGCTACGAAGTTCGTGACGCCACTGACCCCACGCTTGTTAAGCTATATGGTTACCCTCTTTCCGACGATGCCCAGGTCAACCAAAGTCAAAAGAAAATTGCAATAAATTTTACACGTCAAGAAGATGGGTCTTTTTTGGCCGACAAAGTGATGGCCGCGGGCACTATTGGCTTAGGGTTCATAGGTTTTGACCGTCAAGATATGGCAGCGAACCGCAATGGAGTCTATTCAGTGCAACAATTGGTCAATGGAAAGGTGTATACCGATTACGATTTTGAAACTTTTTCTTTCGCCGAGACACGCTATCTCAACACCCTTATCGATTATGAGCATTATGGGAAGTACCGGCAAAAAATACAACAATGTTTCAAAGCTCCTGGAAATCGATTGAGCATTTACAACAAGCTACATAACGACGGAAAAATTGTCGTACGGGAAGGGCTGAGTTACAACGTTGAAATATTGATACGCGATTATAAAGGGAATCTTACCAAATTGCAAGTACCCATTGAGGGTAAAAGGGAACCCCTTAAAGTAGAAAAGGAGGAACTAAAAACAGAGCATTATGTCGTGGCGAAAAAACCTAACAATTATGACTTGGGTATCGCCAAAGTATATTTTCCCTCAAACACCTTTTATACAGATTTTTATATCGATCTTAAAAAAGGAAAAGATACCGTCACCATACATAACAACACGGTTCCGGCCCACCGTAATTTCACCATTACTTTCGATGCTTCAAAATATTCGGAAGAAGAGCGAAAACAACTTTTTATCGCAAGGCTGGACAAGAATCTCAGACCAAGTTATGCTTCGACCTATAAGCGCGGAACAACTTTTACGACCCGTACACGTAATTTAGGAACCTATGCATTGGCCAAAGACACTATTCCTCCCAAAATATATTCGAAAAATTTTAAGGATAATCAGTGGTTGACAAATTATAGGTATTTAAGCCTTCGCATCTCCGACGACTTGAGTGGCATCGATTCGTATTCTGCGACCCTAAACGGGGAATGGATATTGATGGAATATGAACCCAAGACCAATACGATTACCTATAATTTCGACGATAAGATCCTAGACAAAAACCAGTGCAAGCTCAAAGTAGTGGTTACCGATAATGTTGGTAACAGCACTACCCTAGAATCCAATTTCCATAGAAAATAAATGGTTTGAAAAACCTTTCGGCCTTTCTTTTAAGTGTCACGCTTTGTGGAATATCCCTTTTGAGCGGACAAACCGCTACCATCACTGGCGTAATTCTTAATGAATCGAATCAACCGCTATCGAATGTCAACATTTCCTCGTTTTCAAGCGGCACCTATTCCGATGCCAACGGTTTCTATGTCTTGCAAATCATTGCCGAACAAGAAACGACCATTACCTTTTCACACTTAGGAAATAAAGCGATCATTCTTGAAAATTTAATACTCAATACCAATGAGACCTATGAATTCAACCCGGTAATGAAAACCGATGTTGTTCAGGTCGATGGCGTAACCGTGACTCCTTCCGGTGATAAAAACGTTGAGGGAGTAACCGATATTTCCCCTAAGGATATAAGACATATTCCAGGGGCCAATGCAGGTGTGGAGAATGTTCTAAAGCTCTTACCCGGCGTTTCTTCCAACAATGAGCTGAGTACGCAATATTCGGTACGTGGCGGAAACTATGACGAGAATCTGGTGTACGTGAATGAAATTCAAATCTACCGCCCCTTTCTTATTCGTTCTGCACAGCAAGAAGGTTTGAGTTTTGTAAATAGCGATATGGTACAGGGCGTAAAATTTTCGGCAGGAGGCTTTCAAGCTAAATATGGCGACAAGTTATCATCGGTTTTAGACATCACTTATAAAAGCCCCACGACCTTCGGAATAACATCGGATATCAGTTTTTTAGGTGCCAGTGCTACCGTAGAAACCATCTCTAAAGACAAAGCCTTCACAAGTGTATCCGGTGTTCGGTATCGCGATAACAGCCTATTGGTCAACAGCCAACAAACGAACACCAATTTTAACCCCAAGTTTGCCGATATTCAAAGCTATTTGACGTATCGGTTTTCAAAAAAATTCCAATTGGCCTTTTTAGGGAACATTGCCTTGAACGACTACCAAAACGAACCTTTGAACAGAGAAACAAGTTTTGGTACGCTAAATCGGCCGAGAACACTGTTTATAGCTTATGAAGGCAATGAAAATAATCGGTTCAACACCGAATTGGGAGCATTAAAAGCCAGTTATTTCCTTAACGATAATACTACCTTAAAGCTTGTTTCCTCGCTTTACCATACCACTGAAGAAGAACATTCAGATGTCATTGCACAATACACTTTAGAGGGTACAGACACCGGTTTTGGTAGTCCGTCGGCAGGAATCGGCACGCAATTCGTACGCGCTAGAAACGATTTAGACGCCTTGATATTCAACCTTTCACATACGGGGAAATACATCAAAAAGGAAAAAGCGCTTGAATGGGGTGCCAAATACACCCATGAAGACATTCGTGATCAATTGAGGGAATCTGAGTTTATAGATTCCGTAGGCTTTTCCATACGTCCTACCCTACCAGAATTTAGCAACAACCAACCAAATACGGCCTTTGAGGCTCCACTAGTGCCTTATACAGGTGTCAGCGCAAAGAACTTTATAAAGACGAATCGTTTTTCAGGTTTTTTGCAGTACAGTGAACAGTTGCAATGGAAAGAACATGACTTATATTATAATGTTGGTGTTCGAGCCCATTATTGGACTGTAAGCGGTACAGCTGTGGCAAAAGCGTCACACCTAATTTTTAGTCCAAGGGTGCAACTGGCCCTTAAACCGGCTTGGGATAGTGATATGCTCTTTCGGGTATCAGGTGGTGTTTATCAGCAACCACCTTTTTATCGTGAACTTCGAGATTATACCGGAATGGTTCATTCCGAAGTAAAGGCCCAAAGATCAGTTCATTTTGTACTTGGAAACGAATATAGCTTCAGGTTATGGAACAGACCCTTTACTTTGGTCGGTGAAGCCTATTATAAAAAGCTGGACCACGTAAATCCGTACACCCTAAACGATGTTCGCATTCGCTATGCGGCCATGAACAATACCAGTGCCTATGTATATGGTGCCGAAATGCGCTTGAACGGTGCCTTTGTACCCGGCACGGAATCTTGGGTCAGTCTAGGTGTTTTAAAGACCGAGGAGAATATTGATGACAGGGGGTATATTGCAAGGCCGACAGATCAACGATTAAAAGTCGGAATCCTTTTTCAAGATTATGTGCCTACCATCCCCAATTTACGTATGTATTTGAACTTAGTTTATAATACCGGGGTACCGGGCGGCTCCCCGAGTTATGCCGATCCCTATATTTTTCAGAATAGATTAAGAGACTATAAGCGGGCAGATTTAGGAATTTCCCATATTTTTGCCGATGCCGACAACACCCATGATAAAAACCATTGGTTGCATAAATTCAAAGAGCTTAGCGTGGGTGTAGAAATTTTTAATCTGTTCAACAATCAAAATTCAATTACCAATACCTGGGTCAGGGATGCCGAAAGTAAGCAACAGTTTGCGGTTCCTAATTTTATGACTTCCCGTATTTTAAATTTAAAACTGAGTATGCGTTTTTAGTTATACAACCATGAAAAAAATACTATTCCCCTTAGTGATACTCTCCTTTCTTTTTGCAAATGGCCAGAAGAACATATACGAGAGCCAAAAGTTCGATGACCTCAGCGAAAAGCACGAAATACTTGCTATTCTCCCTTTTCTAACCAATCTAGACCTTGAAAACAGTATATCAAAAACAGAATTGCGCGTTTTAGAGGAAAAGGAAGGATACGCCGTTCAAAATGCCTTGGAAACCTATTTTTCCCAGCGGAAGAAAAAGAAGAAATTTTCAGTCGATTTTCAGAACACACAGAATACCAAAGCCATATTGGCTCAAAACGAAATCACTTATAAAAACATTGATGTGTATACCATCAAACAACTCAGTGAAATTTTGGGCGTTGACGGAATCATTAGTGGCAATATGAACCTTAACGTACTACTATCGAAAGGTATACCGACCGAATTCAGTTTTATGGATTATTTTTCCGGAAACGCCAATTATGGGCGTATCGGCATCAAGATAAGTGATGGGGAAACAGGCAAGCTACTCTGGAAATACGAAAAAGAAATCAATAAGAAATCAGGCAAAAACACTACCGACCTTATTGATAGAATGATGAAGCTTGCCACTAGAAAATTTCCTTACGACCGGGAAAAGAAAAGAGATCGAAAGAAAAGCTAGTGTTTCTTAAATCAGATTTCCAGCCTATAGGTTTATGACTAGGGTGCCACAAATTCTTTCAGAACGGCTACCGTATAATCGAGTTCTTCTTTTGTATTGAATACCGAAAAAGAAAAGCGAAGTGATGGTCGTTTCAAATCTTCTTCCGAAAGAATTTCTGAAAGCACATGTGACTCTTGGGTACTTCCTGATTGGCAAGCACTGCCTTTAGAGCAAGCAATTCCCTTGATATCTAAATGAAACAATAACATCATTGCTTTTTCAGGTGCAATGGGCAGGCACAAATTGACCAAAGTATAGGTGCCTTTCTCCAAATCACCTGAAAAGCCATTAAATTTGGCACCAGGAATTTCCTTTTTAACTTGCGCAATGAAATGCTTTTTCAGATTGAGTATATAGGCCCTTTCGCTTTCTAAATTATCGAGTGCAGTGATAAGCGCCTCCTCCAAGCCCACAATATTATGCATAGATTCTGTACCCGCCCTATGACCGCGTTCTTGGGTACCACCAGAAATAAAGGGCTTTAATCCCGAGTTTTTCTTGACATAGGCAAAACCTATGCCTTTTGGCCCATGAAATTTATGCGCCGCAGCTGTCAGAAAATCTACTGGAGTCTGCTTTACATCCCAAAGATAATGCCCGACCGACTGCACCGTATCTGAATGAAACAAGGCTCCGTTTTCGTGACACAGCCTACAGACGGCATCAATGTCAAGAATATTTCCAATTTCATTGTTCACATGCATAAGACTGACCAACTTTTTAGTAGTATCGGCTTGTAACAATTCTTTCAAATGGGCAAGATTTGGGTTACCAAACTCATCCAGGTCCACATATTTCAGATCGCAATTTTTTTCTTCCTTCAAATCTTCAACGGTATGAAGAACCGCATGGTGCTCAATTTTAGACGTAATTATGGTTTCAATACCTAAATCTCTTACCGCACATCTTAAAATCATGTTATCGGCTTCGGTTCCTCCAGAGGTAAATATAATTTCGGAAGGATGGGCATTCATATATCGCGCAACAGTCTTTCTCGCACTTTCAACCGCTGTTTTAGCCGATCGCCCGAAGCTATGCGAAGAGGATGGATTGCCATAAAAACCGGAAAGGGAATCGTGCATTTTAGCTATCACACTTTTTCTGATCTGCGTAGTTGCCGCATTATCTAGATAAACCTTGTCCATTTGGAATACATGAAATTAAACGGTTCAAAATTAACCGAATTAAAGTTAATTTCTACCCAAATCAGAATAAACTTGTGGTATATTCTACTTAAATTTGGGGCATGGCGAGATTTGTTTTTTTTAGTTTTTTAGTGCTCCTAACTTCATGTAATGATGGAGATTTACAGATAGAAACCTTAGATTTTGATAGTATAACCACCATAGGCACTTGTGAAACGGTGGATGTGTCAACAGCAAATGTACTTTTTAAGATCAATGACGACGAAGCCCTTATTTTAGAACTGCCCGCGGACTTTCTGACAAATGAGGTTGTAACGGAGGAGAAAGTAAGCCTTGTCACCTCCTCAGGACCTTCGCAAATCATTTACAGAATTTTTTCAAGTACCGTTACTTCCGATTATTTCTGTGATGATATACCGTTGACCGAGCCAACGGTTATTGAAGAAATTGTTGCAGAACAAGGGGAGGTTTTAGTTACGACCACAACTACTGATGAAACTACCTATGTGCACACCCTGAAGCTCAGCAATGTTTCTTTTGTTACCGGAAATAATACCCGTATTACAGATTTAAGCATTAATAGTTTTGGCTCTGTAAGCACGACCAAAAGCGAATAAAACGCTAGCCGTTCTGGTAAATGTACACTTCAGTTGCTCCCAAACCATATTTTTGATAGTCGGCATCATAAAACTTTACATTGTCGTAGCGACGAAAAAGGTATCGTAATTCCTCCTTTAGTACCCCTTCGCCAACTCCGTGAATAAAAACTACTTTTTGAATCCGTTTGCGGATGGCAAATTCCAATTGTCCTTTTGCGGTTTCCATTTGCAGGTTCAACATATCGTAATGTGACATGCCCCGCGTCGATTTCGTCAGCTGATGAATATGCAGATCGACCTCCATTTTGGGCATATTGCGCTCCTTTGGTTTTACGGTCTTAACATTTCGCTTTTTAGGGCCTTCCTTTTCGGCTTTAATTTGATCCACTTCACGACCACTTACCCGAATGGTATTTGAACTAGAGGTTTTTATAAGTTCCGACGGTGCATATTTTAGCAAAAAACCATCTGTAGTCTCCACCGTAATTTCATTCTCGGCCACCTCCAGCACAACACCTGAAATCGTATCGTCTATGGTCTCAATCTTATCACCTATTTCAAAAACACGCATTAATTTGTTTTTATTCCCCAAAAATAATGGTAATTTTCACCTACCAAACGAATTTAAACAAAAATGCAATTGGCAACTTTCATATTGGCTATCGAGGACTATATGCTTCCCTGTATAACCAAAAAACTTTTTGATTTTGATTGCCCCGGTTGCGGATTGCAACGTTCGGTCGTTCTGTTGTTAAAAGGTGATTTTTCCGGTGCTTTTGAAATGTACCCCGCCATTTATTCGATTGCTCTTTTGTTCGGATTTTTACTGATAAATAACTTTTTCACCATAAAATACGCCAATAAAGTCACCATTATTTTAATGATATCAAGTGTCGCGCTTATACTTGGCAACTTCATATTAAAAATCATTTAACCAAACGCTAAAATTTATGGAACAGCAAAAACTCCCTAACGTAACAATAGCCCTAGTATTGGGCATCCTATCTTTTCTATGCTGTATTTGCAGTTCTGGAATCGGTGGAATTATAATGGGTGCAATAGCATTTTACCTTACTACCAAAGACGAAAAGGCATATCGGGTGAGCCCTGATAATTACTCCAACTACAGCCAATTAAAAACCGCCAAAATTGTTGCTATTATTGGTCTTGTTCTAGGAGTTCTGACCTTGTTATATACTATTTATGTAATTCAACAAATGGGCGGTATTGACGGTTATATGGAAAAAGTTCAAGAAATGATGGGGCAATACGGCATTGAAGAATAAGACGGGCGCGAACTTTTTATATTTACGGTGTAAAAGTTCGCGCTTCATTTAGCTGAACGTTTATCTAACAAAAAGAATACCGAATGCAAGAAGAATTACCCGGCGCCACCACGGCATTGATAATGGGCATTGTTTCGATTATTACCTCAATATTTTGTTGTGGTCCTTTTGCGGCTATCTTTAGTATTATTGGGCTTAGCAATGCTAAAAAGGCCGAAAAAATACATATCGAGCAGCCCGGAATATTCCGTGGTTACGAAAATGCCAGAACTGGAAAAGTACTCTCTTATATCGGTCTGGCCATTTCCCTTATCATGCTCATTTTGGCTATCATCTACTTCGGGGTTATTATTGCATTGATTTCTGCAGGAGGGGGATTCGATAGCATTTTTTAAATAAAAATTTTCTTCCGGGACATTATTGTTCGAATTGCCGTAGTGTGGTCGTAATTATTGAAATACACTCCATCAATTGAGATTTGGTCATCACTAAAGGTGGTGCAAATCGGATGATATTTCCATGGGTGGGTTTAGCCAATAGTCCGTTTTCTTTTAAGGCCATGCAAATATCCCAGGCCGTCGAACTATCTTCCGTATCATTGATTAGAATCGCATTTAGCAATCCTTTTCCGCGAACCTTGGAAACCAAACTGCATGTAGGAATAAAATTGTTCAATTCTTTCCTAAAAAGCGCTCCCAGCTCCATAGCATTTTCTGCCAAGCCTTCATCTTTGATTACCTCCAAAGCAGCCATTGCAACCGCGGCAGCTATTGGGTTCCCACCAAAGGTGCTCCCATGATTTCCTGGTCGAATCACTCCCATTATGGCATCATCGGCCAATACTGCGGATACCGGGTAGACTCCCCCAGACAATGCCTTTCCCAAAATTAGAATATCAGGTTTTACATCTTCATAATCCACTGCCAATAGACGACCGGTACGCGCGATACCCGTTTGCACCTCATCGGCAATAAAAAGCACGTTATGTTTTTCACAAAGCGCTTTTGCTTTTCTCAGATAGCCTTCCGAAGGCACATAAACCCCTGCCTCACCCTGAATGGGTTCGACCAAAAACCCTGCTATGTCAGGGTTGTGCTCTAGAACTTCCTGTAAAGCCTGTAGATCATCATATGCTATTTTTATAAAACCATTAGTATACGGACCAAAATTCTCTCGAGCCACCGGATCATTCGAAAAAGATATAATTGTGGTAGTACGCCCATGAAAGTTATTTTCACAAACAACGATTTGGGCCTTATTTTCAGCAATTCCCTTTTCCTCGTAGGCCCACTTTCGGCAAACCTTTAATGCAGTCTCTACAGCTTCAGCACCCGTATTCATAGGCAAAAGCTTGTCGAAACCAAAAGTTTCGCAAGCATACTTTTCGAACTTTCCCAATACATCATTGTGAAAAGCCCTTGAAGTCAAGGTCAAGGTTTGAGCTTGCTTTATCATCGCATTTATAATCTTCGGGTGACAATGCCCTTGGTTTACTGCAGAATAGGCCGATAAAAAATCGAAATACTTTTTACCCTCGACATCCCAAACATACACGCCCTCTCCCTCATGCAACACCGCGGGCAAAGGGTGGTAGTTGTGTGCTCCATATTTATCTTCCAATGCAATGGCATCTTTTGAAGTTATGCTACTTACAGCTGTCATAATGATTGATACTTTAAATAAAACTTTAGCAATTCCTTCTTTGGGAGAGAAATCATCCTATGCAGAGCGGCAAAATTACAAAAAAGTTGGCGGTAGTCGATTTCGTTCGGCATTTAAAATAGAATGTACCCCGATTTATGAATGTGAATTCCTTAAACAAAAAAGAGTAATCCCCAAAACGTTCAAAAACCTTTGCTTTTTAGTGTCAATTAACTCTTAAACCCGTGTTGCAATCCAAAGAAACCCTTTATTTTTGCCCCATGCGAAAAAAGAATAGGCGACAACATTTTGAAAATGTCGAGGTAGTAGATGCAGGGGCCAAAGGAAAAACTATTGGCAAGGCCCCCGATGGAAGAGTCATATTTCTTACGAATACAGTGCCAGGGGATGTCGTTGACGTACGTACCACGAAAAAAAGAAAAGCATATTTTGAAGGAATAGCCACTGCTTTTCATTCGTTGTCGGAGAAGCGTGTCGAACCTGAATGTCAACATTTTGGAGTTTGCGGGGGATGCAAATGGCAAAATATGGGATATGAGCACCAATTGTTTTATAAGCAAAAGGAAGTTGAAAATAACTTAAAACGAATCGGGCATATAGAGCTTCCGCAAATCAGTAGCATCATTGGTTCAAAAAAACAATACTTCTACAGAAATAAAATGGAGTTTTCTTTTAGCGACAGTCGTTGGTTGACACTTGATGAAATTAACTCTGACGACACCATTACCGAAAAAAATGCCTTGGGATTCCATATTCCCGGTATGTGGGATAAAATTCTTGACATTGAAAAGTGTCATTTGCAAAAAGACCCATCTAACGCCATTCGTTTGGAAACCAGAAAGTTTGCCATCGAGAATGATATTTCTTTTTTCAATACAAGAAACCAATATGGTATGTTGCGTACCCTAATGATACGCACAACTTCAACCGGAGAAATTATGGTTTTGGTACAGTTTTTTGAAAATAATGAAGAAAAGCGGAACCTATTGCTCGACCACTTATCAAAGACTTTTTCCGAGATTACCTCCCTACTATATGTTATCAATTCGAAACAGAACGATACCATGTACGATCAAGAGGTCATTTGTTATTCAGGGCGCGACCATATTTTTGAAGAAATGGAGGGGCTAAAGTTCAAAATCAATGCAAAATCATTCTACCAGACAAATTCGGAACAAGCCTATGAACTGTATAAGGTAACTCGAAATTTTGCCGACTTATCTGGTGATGAATTGGTATATGATCTTTATACGGGCACGGGCACCATAGCCCAGTTTATAGCCAAAAAAGCAAAGAAAGTGATAGGCATAGAAGCCATACCGGAAGCCATTGCCGATGCCAAAGAAAATGCCAAAAGCAACCATATAGATAATGCGGAATTCTTTACTGGGGACATGAAAAATGTCTTTAATAAAGATTTTATTGCAGCGCACGGAATACCCGACGTCATTATCACTGACCCTCCGCGTGATGGCATGCACAAAGATGTGGTGGCCCAAATTTTAAAAATAGCCCCACAGAAAGTGGTCTATGTAAGCTGTAATAGTGCGACTCAAGCCCGTGACCTCGAACTAATGAAAGAGATGTATCATGTAACCAAAGTACAACCGGTAGACATGTTTCCTCAAACCCATCATGTTGAAAATGTCGTACTTTTGGAAAAATTGTAGCTTCTTGAAATCCGAAATAGGTTAATTACACACAAAAATTAGCGCCAATACCTTTGAATAGTGGGAAGCGGCAAAGGCTGATTAAGTTTTAGATTGATGAAAAAAGTAAATATTGTCTTGAGTATCTTGTTGGGTATCATCTTTATCTCTTCGTGTGAAAAAGATGATATTTGTGTTGATGGTGCTACCCCGCTCTTATCTATAGAATTTTATGACGTTACGGATACTACCGAATTAAAAGATGTAACAACCTTAGTGGTTCAGGGCATTTTAGAAGATTCTGTATACCCTATTATAACCAATGTCTCCTTGAGCGCAATCGAACTACCCTTGCGCGTCGATGCAACGAGCACGACGTTCATCATATCAGAAAATTTAACGCCGACCGACAGCACCACAGTCAATAAAGATACCATTACCTTCAATTATGAAACGAAAGAACTATTTGTTTCCCGTGCCTGCGGATTTACTGCAAATTATGACAACCTACAAGGGAGCATAAACGATACCGATGCGGACCAATGGATGGAAGAAATTAAAATCATGACCACTTTGGTCGAAAATGATACCTTAGTCAATGTCAAAATACTTCATTAAACTTTGTTTGCTATTATTGTGCCTGCCGGCCATGGCGCAAAAAGATTCTTTAAATGTTAAGAACAAAGATTCGGTTGTTTACAAACAGGCCTACGGCATTCGCTTAGGAATTGATTTGAGCCGACCGGCCACCTCTTTTCTTGATGACAACTATACCGGATTGGAAATAGTAGGAGATTACAGGTTGACTCAAAAAATGTACGCAGCGGCCGAAATTGGGAATGAAAAAAAAACAATCGAAGAAGACCTCTATGATTTCACGGCTTCCGGCAGTTATATTAAACTGGGTATCGACTACAATACCTATGCCAATTGGTACGGTGAGAACAATGCAATTTTCGTTGGTGGGCGCTATGCTTTTGGTTCTTTTAGCCAAACCTTGAACAATTCCCAAATATTCGATACGAATCGCTATTGGCATCCCGAAGATTTTGTTGTCGGAAACTCTGCACCAATGGAATATAAGTCATTGAACGCCTCATGGATTGAAGCCGTATTAGGTATAAAAGCCGAGCTTTTTGCCAATATTTTCTTAGGAGCAAGTGTACGGTTAGGTGCTTTGATCACCAATAAAGACCCTGAGGGTTTTCGCAATTTATTCATCCCCGGTTTTAACAGGGTAACCGACAGTAGTATATTCGGGGTGGGCTATAATTATTCGCTCACCTATTTTATCCCCCTTTATAAAAAGGATAAAAAACCCAGCAAGAAAAAGGAGCTGACTACGGAGTAGTCAAACCACTATTCCGGTTTATTGTACTTGGCCTTTTTGCTTCCTTCATACATCACATATTTCACTAATCGAGACTCTAAATGACTATTAAAAACCTTTATTTTTCGGGAAGGTCGCAGTCCCACGTATTTTAAAGCTTCGAGATTAGAAGTTATAAACCAAGCTTCCGTTCCTGGATAACTGCGTTTTAGAGTGTCTCCTATTGAACCATAGAATTCTTCCATATCTAAATTCAACCGTTCACCATAAGGAGGGTTAAAGACCATTTTCAACGGTCCATCGTTAAACTTTTCGGTATTGAAGAAATTTTTCCGTTCTACTGTAATGTATTCCGAAAGATTTGCATTTTCTATATTCTCTTTTGCTTTTCGAACAGCTGAAGGGGCTTTATCATAACCAATAATTTTATGGGAAAATTCCCGGGCTTTCTTTAAACTGCTTTCAACGATCTTTTCGAAAAGTGCCTCATCAAAATCTTCCCACTTTTCAAAGGCAAATTCTTTTCTATTAATATTTGCAGGTATATTACAGGCAATCATTGCAGCTTCGGTAAGCATGGTACCACTACCACACATCGGATCTAGAAAATCAGACCTTCCATCCCATCCACTTAGTAATAATAGACCGGCGGCCAGCACTTCATTGATGGGAGCAATATTCGTTGAAATTCGGTACCCCCGATGATGCAACGATCTACCTGAACTGTCTAACGAAACATTACAATGATCCTTGTGAATGTGGATGTTTATGCGCACATCAGGAAACTTAACATCTACATTGGGACGAAATCCATCGGTATCACGAAACTTATCGACTATTGCATCCTTTACCTTTTGCGAAACATATAGCGAATGTGAAAAGTTGTCTGAGTTTACCGTAGTATCTATGGCAAAAGTGGTATCTACCGAAAGATATTCGGACCATTCCATATCATAGATTTTTTTATAGAGTTCGTTTTCACCCTGTACGGAAAAGGAATGAATCGGTTTTATGATTTTAATGGCTGTTCGCAGACACAAGTTTGCCTTGTACATAAAACCGGTATCGCCTTCAAAAGAAACATTTCGTACTCCCTCCTTTACATTACCGGCTCCTAAATTTCGGAGCTCTTTGGCTAAAATTTCTTCAAAACCAAACAAGGTCTTGGCGACCATTTTAAAATTATTGTTCATAGACCATTCTCAAATTCAGGCAAAAATACAGTATTTTTAATCCCTAGGACAAATTAGATTTCCATTGCCCTATCAAACTGTTTTTAGGTTTGCTATCTTGCGTTCTTTTTGTAAAAAATACAACACTTAACACCGAAGTCGTTTAATGAACTATTTATTACCCATTCTAGGGGTTTTATTAAGCTTTATATTTGTTTACCTAGTCAAGCCAAAAAACAAAGAGAACTTTAAATTGTTATTGGCTTTTAGTGGAGCTTTTCTTTTGGCGTTGACTTTATTTGAACTCTTTCCTGATGTATATCACCATTCAGATTCAAAGACAATCGGGCTGCTTGTAATGCTAGGCATTCTTTTACAAATTTTTTTGGAATTCTTTTCTAAAGGGGCCGAACATGGTCATATTCACGCCGATAGCAAGAATACCGAATTCCCTTGGCTATTATTTACCAGCCTTTCCATACATTCCTTTTTAGAAGGATTTCCCATTGAAGGCCACGATACCATTATTTATGGTATTCTGATACATAAGATTCCTATTGCCATTATTTTAAGTATATTTTTACTAGGGTCTGCAATGAAGTTGACCAAGGCTATATTCTTTATTGTCCTGTTTTCTTTAATGACACCCTTAGGAACCTTTATAACCGCAAATTTTGCATTTACCACACCATATTATGTTCCGATTACAGCCTTGGTCATAGGCATGTTTCTTCACATTTCAACCGTTATTTTGTTTGAAAGCTCAGAAGGGCATAAATTTAATCTACGCAAGATTGTAGCAATAATAGCGGGCATTATAATTGCCTATTATTTGGCCTGACCCTTCAGATACTTTTATAATTAGCTTATGGTAAGCCTTCCAACACCGCTTCGAGCTCTTCGATAGTGTATTCTGAACCACTTTCAGGTTTGTTTTGGCGAAGTTCCTTAACCTTGTTTGGCCTCAGACCTTTCGGATAATCTGTAAATGCATTGCCTACATATGAAATTATAGCCGATATATCGGCATCTGAAAGCGTTTCATTACTAGAAAGACCGGGCATCACATGGTTTAATTCATATAATGAACCATTCACATGAATTGGTCCTTTCAATCCATGTAAAATAATAAGGGCAAGTTTTTCAGGCTTGGTTACATGCTCTGAGTTCACCAATGGAGGTGCCAAGCCCTCAATTCCACTACCACTGTCTTGATGACAGGCAGCACAAATTTGACGATATAATTTTGCCCCTTTTGTTCGGGAATCTTGTGAACGACTTTTAGTTACATAAATAGGGTTCTTTTTGACTTCTTTTTTACGTTGCAAATTCTTTGTCACTAAGTCTTCAAAAGAGCTTTTTTCTCCTTCGCCCTTTGAAACAACACGTAAAAGTTCATCTCCTACCCCTTGTGTTCCACTAACTATGGCTTCTTGGAAAACCGCATTACCCTCATATTTACTTTCCAATTCATTTAACAATGGAATAAACTTGTCACCTGAAATATTGGCCCACATGCCGAGTGTGGTAGCAAGGTATAAATCAATTGATTTATCATTTTTCGAGGCCAACTTTTCAAAAAGTACTTGGGCCTCGGTTACGTTTTCATCGGAAATATAATCTTCCAGCAATACTATAGCGTGCGAAACGACTGCAGCATCGCTAGTTTCAGCGACATCTTTCAACATATCAAACGACAGGCTATCCAACCCTTTCAAAGTATACATTGCATGCATTTGCGTCAACGGAGCACTGGCATTTTTGGCCATTTTCTGCAATTGGGGAACCGCATCGACCTTACGTTTATAAATCAATTTATGTTGGGCGCGATCCCGCAACCATCCGTTTTTGCTTTTTAACAATTCGAGTAATTCCGGTGTAGACAAAGCACTCAAATCTGTACTATTCTCAACCTTGCCGTCGGTCGGTCGTATTCTAAAAATACGGCCAAAATTGACCAAAGTATCCAACTTTTCAACTTTGGCTTTCTCCTTTAAATACGGACTCAAAAAGGCGTGGTGCTGTATCACGCCACGATGCATATCGACTACATACAAATTACCTTCAGGACCATGGTTCATGCTTACGGGTCGAAAACCCTCGTCTGTAGAAGCCAGAAACTCTTTTCCTTCCCAGGCTTGCTTTGCCGTTACCTTATCACCCTGATATGATAAAATATTACGCTTAATCAAATTTGCCTCCGGTATGCAGACAAAAACATTTTCATCATAATCGCTTGGAAAATTGCCCCCGCGATAGACCAAAGGCCCGCAAGCAGCAGTAACATCTATAAGTATACTGTCTTTATTCAAAACTCCTTTGACATAACCACGATTTACGGCGGCGGCATGAAGCGGATAAACCCGCTGATCTTTGGTCAATATCTGATTAACGCCTTTCTCTGGCACCATAAATTCATTTCTAATCAATCTGTTCGGCAATATATAATCGCCCAACAGTTGTGTAGAGTTGTTGTTATAAAATAGTCTTCCAAAGTTATCTTTCGTAATTCCCCATTGTCCTCGAAAAGTGGTCGGTTCTTTAATCCAGACCCCATTTTTTCTTTGATATCGAAAGTGTGACCCTGCATTATAGATCCAGTTATCGATATTCATTTTAAGTCCATTTGGCTGATATTCAGGATTGCCATCTGCCGCATAGATTGAATCGACCAAAACCCTATTTGTAGGTTTATCGTTCTCGATGTCAACAAAATATAAGTTTGGGGGTTCGGCATAAAGCAATCCTCCATAAGCTATCGCCAATGCACGGGGCATCACCAAGCTATCGAGAAATATTTTTGCATGGTCCATTACCCCGTCTTCGTCTCTATCTTCAAGTATTTTAATGGATCCATTGGGTAAATTCTCACCCGTACCATCGATATTACCCATAAAGCCGGGCATTTCGGCGACCCAAATACGACCCTTGTTGTCAAAATCTATCGCAACAGGAGTATTTAACAGAGGTTCAGATGCTATAACATCTAAGTCAAAACCTGGTTCGACCTTATAATTGTCGATGGTTATTTTAGTCTCTTTAAAGTCTGTCTTACAGGAAAATACAATCAGGGAAAGGACAATGCAAATAGTTACTCTCATAAAATTTAATCGATTACATACTAAAACGGCGATTATCCGAAAATATTCTTGTTTGCTGGGTAAAGATGCGGATGATATGGCATCCAAAGCCAGAATTTGTTGCAATAATACCACTTCAATTCTAAAGATGCCATTCAATTAACTAAAAAATAACTGGTGCTTTTCGGCCGATAACAATATCCCTAAAAAAAGTGTAGTGTCAACGCAACAAGCCGAGCTTGAAATCAAAACATTTTTAGCAAACTTCCCACAACAGCCAACAATTTAAAAAAGCGTTAAAAACGTTATTTACTTCTGGCCATTTTATATGCCTCGATCGTTGTATAATACTTGGTGATCATATTAGGAACTTCCCAAGCGGGCAATTCACCTTTGTCCAAATATTTTAAATAATTCTGGGTAACCTGACCGAAATGGGCTTCGTGCCCTACTTTAAAAGAATCCGGAATATTAACTTTCCACATTTTTTTGGATATTCTCTCGACCGTAGTACCAGGATAATGTTGCGCTACTTGTTGTTCCAATGCATTGTTCAGCTCCGCTTCAAAACCAGTATCATCATTTGCCTCAACATACAATATCGGCTTATAACCTTCTTCCTCTCCCTGCTTAATAATCAGATTACTCTTCGTACCGCGCATGATACTATAATGCGTATCGGCTGCACCGGCCGGGGCCTCGTAATTCCATATAACGGAAACTTTTGCGTGTTTTCCATTTATCTTATAGATCATTTCACCATTGCAATAGACGTTCAGCTTGTCACCATCCAAATCTTTTTTCAAATAATCAGGATACTCTTCTTGCTTGGTTACTTTTGTAAATTCCGCTTTTGTCAATGTCGTTGGCCATCTTCTCGCCTTTAGCATCTCAACATCGGAAGAATCGATAATCTGATCGGGAAAAGCTTCCCACTGTACCAAATCAACCAAATGGGTCGTAACATCAACAATGCCCTCCCCTTCTTCCACAATATCAAAAAACCAAGAAGGACGTACCAAAGGCTTTCCAGAGACAATTTTAGAAAAATGATGCACACTTTCTTTACTGATTGCCGGCTCATCGACGGATCCATCTACCAACTCACCAAAAACGGATGGTAAAGTGGAAAATAGCTTTTGCATGCCCGTAGTAGATTCAAAACGTTCGGTCATAATATCATATATCATAAGACCTTTCTCGTCGGCGATTTTAAAAGCTTCCTTCAACTTTTCAAAGCCTTCTTCATTGATAACCAAAGGCTTATCAGCATACACATTCAAACCCGATTTTACCGCCTCTAAAATATAGTCGACCTTTTTCGAATTTTTACCAGCAACAATCATTACGTTACCCGGCTTTTCAGCTAACATCGCATTCAAGTAATCATCACCGAGCTGCTTTTTTACCGTCCAGCTGGTAGGACTATCAGGCCTTGTATTATACCCATCGATTTTACTCAAAAAGTCTTGAACTTCAGGACCATCAGGTGCATAGACATAACTGGTAGAATCTACCTGTGGATACATCGTTTTTTGAACTAGGGCCGCATGGAAGTGACCTGGATCCAAAGTCATAAAAGTTACTTTTTCCTTGGGCACTTCCGATGTGGTTTGGTTCTCTTCTTTTTTTGCTTTTTCCGCACAACTAATACAGATACAAATCAGCAAAGCCGATATACTCTTTCGCATAAAATACTATTTTAAAACTTTGCGACTAATATAACTATACTTTTACATAATCTGTTCCATAAGGCTTTCTTTGTGTTCTATGCAACATGGCGTTAGCCTCATTGTCATTGATGAACATTTCTTTCTCGTTGTCCCATTCTAGTTTTCTATCGAATTGCATGGCAATATCACTGATCAAACATATGGCACAGGCCTTATGCCCTTTTTCAATCGGAGAAATAGGTGCTTTACGGGTTTTGATACATTCGAGCCAGTTACCGTGCTGATCGTCAATTTTATAGAGATGGGTCTCATTGGCCCCAATTACAGAGTCTAAAATTTTAGGATCTGAGGCATTTAAAGCTTTACTACTCTTTTCTTTATCTACCGGATCGGAAGCTGATGCGGTATATGAACCACGAGAAACAAATATCCATCCATCTTCACCAATATATTTAATACCATTTGGATAACCACCGCTGGTATAAACCGTTATTCCATTTTCATATTCGTGCTTTACAAAGAAATCTCCATGAACGTTCCATAAACCTGATTTTGGAAATTCAGCCAATGCTTCAACTGAAATTGGCCCCGTTAGTTCCGTATTCATTCCCCAAGCAGCGGAATCATAGTGGTGCTGACCCCAACCCGTAATCATTCCGGCGCCGTAATTACGTATGCGCAACCAGCCTGGTCTACTATACCCTTTCTGCGGATGCACCCCTATTTCAGTATAAGGAACTTCAGGGGTAGACCCCAACCACATATCGAAATTCAAATTACTGGGTACGGGCATAGCTGGAGCTTCCGGGCCACCAGGATCACCCGGAAGTCCGATTTTAACCGTATGTATTTTACCTATGCGACCGTTTCTAACCAATTCGGCCGCGACCCTAAATTGCGGCATCGCCCGTTGTTGGGTGCCGACCTGAAGTATAGCTCCAGTTTTCTGAACTGCCTCCCGCAATTGCTGCCCTTCCTTAATTGTTAGCGAAGTTGGTTTCTGCACGTAAATATCTTTACCTGCCAATGCAGCTTCCATGGCAGGTTGCGAATGCCAGTGATCGGGCGTACTGATTACCACGGCATCTATATCTTTATTAAGTAACATTTCACGATAATCCTCGTAAATTTTAGTATCCATGTACTTCTCCTTTCCAGTCTTTTCCTTGTAGAATTTATCTACCAAGACCTTAGCATCGGCAGCCCGGTTCGAATCAAGGTCACAAACAGCCACATAACGTGCATCATCAAAACGGATGGTATCGTGAATATCGTGATCACGGGCTATACGGCCACAGCCTATCTGCCCTATATTTATTTTATTGCTTGGTGCGTTTTTCCCAAAAACACTTGAGGGCACAATTGAAGGGAAAGCTACCATTGCCGCGGTTCCCATAGTTGTTCTATTGATAAACTTTCTTCTTTGCATTATATCTATTTTAAAATTTCTATCTCTTTTTTGGTAGCAAAAGCTTGCCAATAGGCCTCAGCTTCGTCAGCAGAAAGTTTGCCGTCGAATACGACCATTCTATATTTTAATTGATAATCTTTATTCGGTTCAATTTTCCATTCCTTGTGTCTAATGGGGCAAAATTCGAAAAACATATCGCCCCTACCCCCATTTCCATCGATCGGCCAGATACGCATAGGCTCAGGATGGGACCGATTATCGGGGTAGCTCATAAACAAAATACCACTGGTTCCTTTTCCATCAGCCGATGCCCCACTAACAATACACCATCGGGCATTGGTGCCATCTGCCGTAAGTCGATCATTGCCTTCAGAAGTAAGCACTGCACAATTATCTTTATGCCACCGTTCGGTAAAACGCATGCCAATTCCACCGCCATAGCGATAGGCTTCAAATAATATACCAGACTCTAATGGAGAACTAAAGGTAGTCGTATAATCGAATATATAACGGTCTGGGCGGTCCAAATTCCAAACCTTAATCTCTAAATTTTCGTTCAACGCAACCTGTGGCTCCTCATTAGTAAGAAAATCAATATGTTCTTGGGATGCACTAAAAGCTCCGAAAATAGGCCCTGAAGCCATTTGATTGAATTCTTTGAAAAGTACGGTACCTTTCTTATCTCCAAGATTCCAAAAATCAACCTGCTGTCCTTCTATCTGTGTATGCGTCCAAGGCCCCCAAATACCGTAATGATGATAATGATCCGGGGGTTGAATTCGGCTCAATATATCTCCCGAAGGAGTTCGAACGGGATGAATATAACCCGATTTTTTAAAAATGGAATCCACACCTTTTGGTGGATAGGTCATCCCGTAACGATAAGTTAGCACAGGTTTTCCATCTGTCGATATATCTAGATTTCCGTCATTTTTGGTGATGGCAACCCTAGTTTCACCTTCAACATCAGTTTCTTCAATCTTTTCGAAATTGTAGGATGCACTACTATCGGCATTATGTAAAAACCAAAGTTTTTTTTGCGCTTTATCTATTTGAAAGGGAATCTCCTTCTGATTCTTTAGTAGCACTAAATCGTCATCCATAGTCCACCCTAAACCGCTCAATTCCTGTGCATTTAAGGCTACTGGAACCGTTTGGGTCTTACCTTCACCGCCATGAACCTTAAAGCGAAAGGTTTCTTTTTCCGCACAAGAAACTAAGGCTAGTGCAAGGCCAAAAAAAATAAAATGCTTCTTTCCCATAAATTTAGACGGTGGAATTTACAAAATACCGATCAATTTAGTTTATTCGGTTTCAGGAATTGTGGTTAAAGGCGCTATATTGTTCTCTGCCCCCGGATATCCTTCGTTCTGATTAATCTGCCCCTGCGTATTTGCATTGATTGCCGGTGCTGGTACCGGCCATAGCACATGATACGGACTCATAGTGTACTCATCACCGTGGATGGTTTTGAGACCGATGTTATAAAAATCGGTGACTTCCATGATTCTATCGTACCAGAAGTTCTTTTGCGAAAAATTATCCAAACTATAGGTTTCACCATTATAGGCCGTTTTTCCAGTTTGGGCAAAAATAAAGGCGATACGTGTCAATTCAGTTTTTCTATTTTCCTCATAATATAGTTCTCTCGCGCGTTCGTCTAAAATATAATCAATATCTATATCGGCTGCGGTAATCTCATCGGCCTCTACCCTTCTACGTACGACATTGATATCTTCTGCCGCCAAAGCTAATTGTCCTTTCCAGAAATAAGCTTCGGCCCTTAATAGATAGGTTTCGGCTAATCGGTAGACATACCAATCACCATGACCGCCCGATGGCTTAACAGCTAGTGGGTCTTCTACATACAGTTTATATTGCGGAAAATCGTACCAATTTCGAATCGTATCTGAACACAAAGGTGTTCCATCAGGAAGATAAAGCTCAAGGTTTTTACCGTAAAAAGAATTGCCGGCCTCTTTTAAACTTGGTGCATTATAGACCAAATCTTCCATTTCTACCCAGTTCCCATCTTTAAAACGTTGGTCATTGTTCGCATTTTCCCAGATTTGTTCAGTACTATAGGCCGTACCCCTGTTTCTTCCAATACCTCTACCATATTTTAAAACTTGATCTATTTCAATGCCGGGGTTATCCGACATTCCGTTTTGCCCATCAGGCGTATTTATAAATCGCCACCATAATGGGGTGGCTTGTCTCATAATGCTGGTACCGCCTGAAAAATCACCATTATTTTCGAAACCTAGACGATCAATAACCAATAGAATCCCCTCAGTATTGCCCGGCACACTCTTATTTTCCACTTGGTGCAAATCCCAGGTAACGTCCTTGGTTGGATCGTCGGCATCAACACCGAAGCGACTAGTCATTAGGGCATGTGTTCCGTCATTTATGATTTGGGAAGCCGATGCTATGGCCGCATCAAAATCGGTCAAAGCCAAATTTACCTTGGTCAATAAATGCAGTACAGCAGCCCTATTTATGTCACCATTATTTGAGACTTCATTGACCATGGGCACTGCCATATTCAAATCTTCCTGCATTTTTCTGAGAATAGTCTCCCTAGTGGTAGAAACAAAGTCAAGTCTCGGTGTTGTAATCTCCTCCAAGATCAGAGGAATATCACCAAATTGTTGGGTCAATCGATAGTAACGATATGCCCTATGAAACAAGGCCCTTCCTAAAATATCATTTTTCTGGGCATCACTATCAAACTCGGCATCATCCAGCCTCCCTATTACGGTATTGGCATACTTAATTCCCTTATAAAATTCTTGCCAAAACCACCCTATCCGATTAAAATTGGCACTGTTAAGATTCGCATCCGGTAGGATCAAAAGATTCAAATCTTGGGCGGGTCCTGATTTATCGGTAGTACCTTCTACCGAAACTTCAGAAAAGATGTTTTCGGTAATCATAGGCGCCCCATCACCGTAATATTCCGCACGTAAATTCCGCATAGCTTGTGACAAGAGACTATTAAATCCGTCAGGGGTATTTAAGGCATTGCTAGGTGTAAAAAACGATTGAGGATCTGCATCTAAAAATTCCTCCTCACACGCGGTGAGTAGCAAAGCCACAACACAGACAGCTTTCAAAACACTTTTGTGATATTTATTTATATTTTTTTTCATGGCTATATATTTTATTAAAGACTTAAATCTATTCCAACTGTAAAAAAGCGCGGTGTAGGTAAACTCGGATTCGTAGTACCATTGGAGTTTCTGCCGTCGATATCGGTAGGCTCGGGATCATAAAAATCCCAATGAGGTGCCCAAACAGCAACATTTCGTACATTACCATAGATACGTAAGCTTTGAATTGATAATTTCTCTAGAAGATTTTTGGGAAACCTATAGGCCAAAGTGATATTGCTCAATCGAATAAAGGATGCCTCTCTCCAAATGGCAAAGTTTGAACTACCATCACTGGAAAACAAGCGAGCATAATCGTTAATAGGATTATCAGGTGTCCAATACGGTGTTTGAATAGAATTCGTACGATCGATAAAACCATTTCTGTTTTTAGCTTCGTTGAAAACCCTTTTCTGACCCCAGTTGGAATAAACTTCAAAAGAGAAGTCAAAATTTTTCAACATCGTAAACCTATTCGACATTGCCCAACTAAAGCGCGGAGACCGATAGCCTTGAAAGACATTGTCGTCTACCGTAAAATCTCCACTGTTGTCAACATCCCTAATTTTCCAGTCTCCAGGGAAAACCCCGTATTCCGCAGCAGCAACCGCCTCATCTTCTTGCCAAATGCCAATAGCCTCTTGCCCCCATATCACATCGGTGGCTTCACCAATAAAACGCTGATTGGTTATATCATCAAGTTCATTACCATTTTCGTCCAGGTCGCCATACAGTTTATTTATTTTATTCCTGTTCAGGGAGAAATTAAAATTGGTATTCCACGAAAAATTCTCTTTGTTATAATTCTGGGTGGAAAGTGTGAATTCCAATCCTTTATTTTCAATTTCACCTAGATTTGTGGTTACATTATCAAAACCAATAATATTGGGCAATTGACGCGTTACAATCAAATCACTTGTGATATTTCGGTATGCCTCGACCGACCCTTCGACTATACCATCGGCAAAACTAAAATCGAGTCCGAGGTTGGTCGCTTTCGTACGTTCCCATCGAAGTTCCGTATTTTCTTGGGTGCCGTTATCAAAAGTGGGCACCGTAATCACATTCCCCCCAGCGTCAACATTAAGATATTTGTTTGCGTTAAGTTGTGATAGCGCAGTAAATCGCCCGATATCCCTATTGCCATTTTCACCATAAGACAGCCTTAATTTAAGAAAATTTACAAATTCTGAATTAAAAAACTTCTCATTTGATATGGTCCAAGCCCCAGCAATTGATGGAAAGTATGCTCTTTTGTTATTTTCCCCGAATGCAGAATAGCCGTCCCTTCTCATGGTCCAGGTAATCAGGTAACGTGAATCATAATTATAGTTCAATCGGGTCATGATCGCGTCACCCGTGCTAGTGACATCTTCACTATCAACTGTTTGCACAGTACCCAATTCCAAGGCACTATACCCCAAGGCGTCACTTGGTTCAAATGTGTTGGCCCGTGATCTTGTAAAATAACTATTGTATTTTTCACCATAGACTAAAAACATAAGGTTGAAGGTATGCTTGTCTATTGTTTTGTCCCAACGTAAAATATTATCCAATTGCCACTCATTAATCTTAGTAACAGATCTTTCGGCAGACCCTATGACATTTTCAGGACTAGCAGCACTGGCATGATTATAATACTCCCTAAACTCCAAACGATTCGTATACCCCAATTCATAGGAAAAACCCAGGGGTAACTTTATTTTAGCATACACCCTAGCGTTAAAGGTATGATCTAGATCTATACGGTCATTGAATAGCTGGTCTAAAAAGGCATTGGTCGCCCCGGCACCACTGTCATCTTGCGGACTCAAACGAATATTTCCTTCATCATCATAAAAGGAACCCCAAGGAGATGATCTTTCTATTTGCCCTCTATCCGCAGCAATAAAGCCCTCATCACGCTTGGCAAACTGAGTGTTCATACCCACTGTCAACCAATCGTTTATATCGGCATCTAAGTTTAAACGAGAACGTAATGCCTCGAATTTTTCACCGTCATAGATACCTTCGTTGGAAGTTCTGCCAATCGACCAATAGTAATTCAGACCTCCGTTTCTTCCCGAAACACTCGTATTGATATCGTTTCGAAAGCCGGTCTGAATAATTCGGTCATACCAATCTATACTTCTACCTTCCAAATAGTTTCCAATCTCCACATCCTGAAAACCAATTCTATTTAACCATGCCCTTGTTGGATCACCTGCCGAACCGTCATAGGCCAACCACTGCTCCAAAGAAACCCCAGCAGGCAAGTTGTTCGGGTCATCATACCTACCAGGGTTATCAATGGTGTTCTGCGGATTGATGCTTTTAAAAACATCGGACCGCCAGTTGACATACCCTTGAGCACCGTAAGGCCTTTCTTTATAAGCGTCGGCAGCAAAACCAACACTGGTGTTAACATTAATGGTCGGTTTATCACTTGTCCCTCTTTTTGTAGTAACCAGTATTACGCCGCTAGCGCCACGTGCACCATAGACAGCAGCCGAACTGGCATCTTTCATGACATCTAGTTTATCAATGTCAGAGGGAGCAATATCAGATAGATCGCCGTTATAAATCATACCATCGACAACGATTAATGGACTAGAGCCAGCGGTCAAACTATTGTTTCCCCTAATTCTAATTTGGCTGGTTCCTTTTGGTGAAGCTGAAAGGCCGATACTCAAACCCGCAACATTGCCCCGCAAAACGTCGGTTACCGAGTTCGTAGATTGATCGGAAAGGCCGTCGGCATCAATTTGGGAAATAGCACCGGTCAAATCTTTTTTCTTTACCGCCCCATACCCCACCAATACTACCTCATCTAAAGTAGAGGCACTTGGCTCCATGGTGGTGTTAATTTGCGAGTTAGCATTGACAGGAATTTCTTGTTCTCCATAACCTATATAACTAATGACAAGTACGGCGTTTTGATTAGAGACCTCAATTGAGTAATTGCCATCAAAGTCCGTAGACACTCCATTAGTCGTGCCCTTTTCTACAATGGAAGCACCTGGCAGTGGTGTTTCCAATTCATCAAAAACAGTTCCAGTAACCGTAAAACCGTTCTGCCCATAGGTTAAGGATGAAAAGGCGAACATACATAACAAAGCCGCAAGGACAGGTTTGCCTAACTTGAGTGGTGGTGTTGGGTATTTCATAAATCAGTTGTTAAAAGTGAGTTATTCTAGTTTGAACCAAGTCTTGAAAGCAACATTTCAGAAATGGATCCCGACAAAGCTAAAAAAAATTACATTTTATGCAACCGATTACGTTAAATATTTACTAAAAATTTATCAAAGTACCCATTTTGCAGATACTATCACATTATAAATAGCCATATAAAGCCTTAAATATCGATTTTTTTAAATTTTATATTTTTTACTAACAATTAGTTGCGTAATATTGTTGCATTATATTTCACTGAGTTCATGCAAAAAAAGGTTACCATATATGATTTGGCCAAGCTGCTAAATGTTTCTCCCGCAACGGTGAGTCGTAGCTTAAACGACCATCACTCCATCAGTAAAAAAACAAAGGAAAGGATTTTGTTGGCCGCCAAAGAATCTGGATATCGTACGAATAAATTTGCTGCGAACCTGAGCAAGCAAAAATCGAACACCATAGGTGTGGTCGTACCCAAATTGAATTCCTATTTTATGTCTACCGTGCTCTCCGGAATAGAAAAAGCGGCGAATGATGAAGGATACAATTTAATTATCAGTCAATCTTTGGAATCTGAAAAGAAAGAAAAACTGAACACAAAAACGTTATATGATAGCGGAGTTGATGCCTTAATGGTCTCTTTAGCCTATGAAACGACCGATTACGAACATTTTAATATCTTTACCCAAAGGGAGATTCCACTTTTGTTCTTTGACAGGGTCTTTACCTTACCAAATTGCCCGACCATACTAATCGACAATAAAGCGGCAGGGTTTGAAGCCACCGAACACCTTATTTCACAAGGTTGCAAAAATCTGTTGCACATCAGTGGCAATTTAAAGCGTAATGTGTATGCAGAACGCCTGCAGGGATTCAAAGATGCCATGGTTAAAAACGGACTTTCGTTCAGGTCTTACAACCTTTTAGAAACCGACTTGGACCCCCAAAAAATAGATGTTGTCCTGAAACGAATTAAAAAAGCAAAAAACCAAATCGATGGCCTATTTATTGCGAATGACACCATGGCGGTCGAATGTATTAAGGAGCTTAAAAAGATTGGATATAAAATTCCCGAAGAAATTAAAATCGTCGGTTTTAATAACGACCCCATATCAGAAATAATAAGTCCAGCTTTGACGACTATCGACTATCCCGGTTATAAATTGGGTGTTTTGGCCGGCCAGAGCATTATAAGCCATTTGAATGGCACCATAAATTTACAATCTGCAGGGTCTATTATCCTAAAGCATAGATTGATTACAAGAGAATCCACAGAAAATAAATAAAACTAAACACTATGAAAAAACTAATTTTCACCGCCTTTACCTTTTTTTTCTTGAACGCCACTATTGCCCAAAGTCTCGAATCGTTTGAAGTTTCCGATGAGTGGATTTCAAAAATTGAAAAATTAGCCCCTTCAAAGGCTACGGTCAAAGCTGATGTAAAAAAAGTCTTGGTCTTTTCCCAGCATACAGGATTTTATCATTGGACCGCCCCGTTGAATGTTGAAATGCTAAAAGTTTTGGGAACAAAGTCCGGTGCTTTTGAAATCACCAATTCTTATGACATTGATAGTTTTGATACCGATAATCTAAAAGCATATGATGCAGTGGTACTCAATAACTGCAACCCTGCAGGACCGAAAAGGGATTTATTTTGGGATTTGTTACAGAAGAATTCAAACCTTTCCGATGAAAAGATAGCAGCACTTTCGAAAAAATACGAAAACAACCTTTTGGATTATGTAGCAAAAGGAGGCGGATTATTGATACTGCACGGGGCCATTACCGTTCAAAATAACTCCATGGAATTCAGCAAAATGACTGGTGGTAGTTTCGACTACCATCCCAAACAACAAGAAATGCACCTAAAGGAATATGATAAAAAACATCCTTTGGTAAAAGCCTTTAAAGGTAAAGGTCTAACACATGTTGATGAACCCTATTTTTTCAAAAATGCGTATTTCGATTATAACTTTAGACCCTTACTTTATATCGAAATAGATAAATTAAAAGGTATGAAAAAGGAAGTTGACCAAAAGGTCAACTATGTCGCCTGGATCAAAAGACACGGTCAAGGAAGGGTTTTCTATACCTCCCCTTCCCACAATGCCCAAAGTTTAGACAACCCTGAACTGCTACAGTTCTTGTTAGACGGAATGCAATATGTCGTAGGTGATTTAAAATGCGATGATAGCCCCATAGAAAAACAAAAAGGCGGAACTCGATAAAACGCCGATAAATCAGAATAAAAAATGAGCGGATTTACCGCTCATTTTTATTTTATAGCAACAAACCCCGTGGTAAGCCCTTAATTTATACTCTATGTAGTTTATAAGGATAAACCCCGCCCGCATTCCATTGACAGACATATAAGTTCTTATCACCATCAACACAAACATCATGGCAGTGTTTAAACACCGGACGGTCTTGAAGCATTAACTGCAACTTTCCCTCTTTGTAAACCGGCGCTGTACCCCCGGGATTGGATACCACCTTATTTTCCCTATTGAGAATAGTCACAAAACCTTTATTCAATTGCATATTGTAATTGCCCTCCTCCATACCAAAACATACTCCGGAATAAATATTCTCCCCATCGATTACAGGCCGACTGACGAACAGACCTGGCATATAGATATTTTCCAGATATTCCCCATCCAAAGAAAAACGTTTGAATGAATTTTTAATTCGCGCCGAACATAATAAGGTGGGATTGTTCGCATCCCTTGTATCTAAAGTTACCCCGTGTGCCTGTTTGAATTTTTCCGGAGACAAAAAGCTATCGCCCCCAAACTTTCGTATAAATGTTCCGTTAGCATCATATTGTAAAATAAACTGGGAACCGTAACCATCGGCCACGTAAATATCTCCATTTGGGCCTATGGTCGTTTCTGTGGGCTTATAAGCCATATTCTCGTCATAGGCACCCAGTTTTGAAGGGGAACTAAGTTCCATGATTATGCGTCCATCCAACGAACTTTTAATCACCCTCCCCAAACCGGGATCGGTAATGTATAAATATTCAGAACCTCCTTCATCATGCAAGGTCAGCCCATGAGCACCGGGCAAATTTAATGTCCAAGAATTCAGCAGTTTGCCCGCGGTGCTATACATAAGGATATTGTTCTTCGGATGGTCGGTCAGAAGTAATAGCCTTCCTTTTTTATCCATAACCATCTCATGACAGTTGTTTACCGGGGTATTTTTGGGGTCTAAATTGCCCCATTCCTTTTCCAGCCGATAACGAAAATCGCCGTGCCCCAAAATAGTCTCTTCCAGCTTCGCTCGCGAGGGCATAATCTGAAATGGCAAGATGGAAGATGCCAGTATAGCACTACCGGATTGCACCGTTCTTTCAACAAACTTTCTTCTTGTTATCATTTATCTATGCTAGAATATCCTTTACAACATGACCGTGTACATCGGTCAACCTATACCTTCTACCTTGGTGTTTAAAAGTAAGCCTTTCGTGGTCGATACCCAATAAATGAAGTAGGGTCGCTTGAAAATCATGAACGTGAACTTCGTTCTGAATTACATTATAACTAAACTCATCGGTTTCGCCGTAGACCATACCCGGCTTTACGCCAGCACCCGCCATCCACATCGTAAAACAACCTGGGTGATGGTCTCTACCGTAGTTGGTAGCCGTCAACCGTCCTTGAGAAAAACTCGTGCGTCCGAACTCTCCTCCCCAAACCACTAAAGTATCTTCTAGAAGTCCTCTTTGCTTTAAATCTTGAATAAGGCCTGCCGTAGCCTGATCCGTACCTAGGGCCTGCCGTTTAATTCCACCGGGCAGCCCTCCATGTTGGTCCCACCCCATATGATATAGCTGAATAAATTTGACATCCTTCTCGGCCAAACGCCGTGCCTGCAAACAATTATAGGCATACGTACCTAGCGTTCTCGCATCTTCCCCATACAACTCATAAATATGGTCGGGCTCGTTTGAGACATCCACGGCATCAGGTACGGAGCTCTGCATCTTATAGGCCATTTCGTACTGATTTATTTTGGACTGTATTTCTGGATCCTTCCAAATATCATATTGGTGATTGTTTAGTTCAGCTATATAATCTAAAGCTCTTCTTCGGTCATGGTCATGAACCCCATGCGGATTGTTCAAGTATAACACGGGGTCTTTACCCGAACGAAACTGTACACCTTGATGGTGCGATGGAAGAAATCCGTTGGCCCAGGCCGAAGAACTTAAAGGCTGTGCTCCTCCTCCCATCGACAACATCACCACAAAATTGGGTAAATCTTTATTATCGCTACCCAGCCCATAACTCAGCCACGAACCAATCGACGGTCTTCCGCTTTGCTGAGACCCTGTTTGTACGAACATCACGGCGGGCTCATGGTTTATGGCCTCTGTACGCATTGATTTAATGATACAAAGGTCATCGACAACTTTGGCCGTGTGCGGAAAAATTTCACTGACCCATGCCCCTGATTGTCCGTATTGCTTAAAATCATAAATTGATTTCACCAAAGGAAAAGTAGATTGATCGGCCACCATACCCGAATTTCGTTGGGTACCCTGTACCGAGGGAGGGATCTCTTTTCCATGCCATTTTGCAAGTTGTGGTTTGTAATCAAAGGTTTCCAGTTGTGAAGGACCACCGCTCTGAAAAAGATAAATGACCCTTTTGGCCTTGGCCGGAAAATGTGTGCCATTTAAAACGCCTCCCATACCATCACCAGAATTTCCCAATAACAGATCTTTGGCGTAACCTGTGGTCGGCGCCAACATACTTGAGAGTGCAATAGACCCAAAGCCCAATGAGGCTTTCTTTAAAAACCCTCGTCGCGTATCTGTAAATTTCAATTCCCTTGTTAAATCGTCCATAATTGATTATCGTATTGTATAACCGTCTGCCGTATTCATCACTCCGTTCAAAACTGTTGACAACGCCGCAACTTCGATGACATTCAGATTATTTTGTGGTTTTGAGCTTCCTGTGGAAACATAGGCCACCGCATCTTCTTGCTCTTTTTGAAACCGATTGCGCTCTGAATTATAAAATTTTTGCACGGTGGCCATTTCAGATGCATTAGGATTACGCCCTGTCGCTAACTTATATCCTATTTTAAGCCGCTCGTCGACATTCCTATAATCTTGAATCAAATTTTCGGCCAATACACGAGACGCTTCAATAAACTGAGGGTCATTTAAAAGTACCAAGGCCTGCAACGGTGTACTGGTTTCCCTACGTTTTACGGTACAGACACCTCTCTCTCCCACATCGAAAATCAGCATAGAAGGAGGAGCCGATGTTCTTTTCCAAATAGTGTACAAGCTACGTCGGTAGAGCCCTTCCCCAGGTTTCTGTAGGTATCTGTAGCGCCAAGATTTATTAGTGATTTCATCCCAAAGCCCTTCAGGTTGGTACGGGTAAGCACTAGGACCTCCAATTTTATGGGATAACAAACCACTTATGGCCAAGGCATTGTCACGTACCATTTCGGCGGTCATTCGAAAACTCGGACCACGGGCCAATAATTTATTATCACCATCCATTTCCTGTAGTTCTTCTCTTATTTCTGAACTTTGCTGATAGGTCGCCGACATTACCATCAGCTTGTGCATTTTTTTGATATTCCAACCCGATTCACGAAAACTAACCGCGAGCCAATCCAATAAACCCGGATGCGAAGGCAAGTCTCCTTGGTTTCCAAAATCATCCGAAGAAACTACCAGCCCCTTTCCAAAGTGCATTTGCCACAAGCGATTTACATACACTCTAGCCGTCAAAGGATGATCTTCTTCGAACAACCATTTGGTAAGGCCCAAACGGTTTCGCGGAAGCTCTTCATCAAACGGAAGCACCGCCGTAATAATATTCGGAAAAACTTCTTCGGTCGGTGAATCGTACATGCCTCTATCTAATATATAGGTCGGTCTTGGTCGCGGCATTTCACCCAACACCATAATCTCGGGAATTGTATCAACAACAGTTAAGCGTTCCCTTTTAAGGTTGCGAAGTCGTTCATTTTTCGCAACAAAATTCGGCTCATTTTTTAATCGATGTGCTGAAACTAAAGCAATACCCTTAGTATCTTGAGCATTTTGAAATAATGAAACAGCTTTTTTTCTATCTTCAGCGTAAAGCACTTCCAAAGCTGTTAGTTCTCGATTATAAATCTTAAGCTCATCGAGTCCACCATTGATAAAAGTCTTTATTTTATCCCTTACTCCCAATGTAAACCCTTTAAAACCATAGGTATGAATATTGGGTTCGAACGTAATCGATTTGTAAAGGTTATCGATTTCGACCGCTACTTCCATTTCCTCTCCATTTAGATAGAAATGTACCCCTTCACCCTTGCCGAGACCATCGTACGAAACAACGAAATTGGACCATTCTTTTTCAGGAAGTGGCTCTTTTGCTATAATTTGAATAGCATTTGTAGGCCAAGATTGGGCAATGACAAATTTCGGCTTGTTATCCTCTAAATAAAACGAATACCCATTCAACCCCAATCTCAGGTCTTCGCAATGGTAAAATATTCCGGCCTCCTCATAGACTTTATCCGGAAACAAGGACAATGAAACCGTAAAGGGGTCTACAAAATCATACCACCCAACTTTTTCGGGCAATTGAATCGTCGTATAGTCATTGATAAAAATACCATTACCCTTAGCTCCCCCTTTGATATCAGGCTCGTTTACTACGGCGGGTCTGCCGTCACCGAAGACATTCTGACAATTGAACCGTTTCTTGTCCGCTCGTATCAATTTATCAAAACTATAATCTACCACCAACCCTTCATTATAGTTTTTTTGGAGAGATTGCATTACCCCCTTCATATCGTTTTCAGCTATCACCTCTTCAGAAGGTAACTTTTGAATTTCGACCAGCTGCTTTTCGACTTTATCAATATTAGAATCAATATATTCCAAGATTTTATCTTGCTCGGCATTCGTTAAAAGTAATGATGGGCCGGGCACCTGACCTGGCCCATACACCGCCGTTCCTATTTCGTTGGTACTATTAAAAAAAGCCGCCATCTCATAATGTTCTTTTTGACTGATAGCGTCGTACTTATGGTCATGACATCGGGCGCATTCCACGCTTAGTCCTAAAAATGCCTTACCCAATGTAAGTGTACGATCGGCCACATATTCTTGACGGAACTCTTCAAAAACAATTCCTGCTTCCGAGTTTTTTTTATGCAATCTGTTAAACGCTGTTGCAAGAATACTTTCTTGTGATGGCTCTTTAATGAGATCGCCGGCCAATTGCCAGGTCGTGAATTTCTCATAACTCATGTTTTCATTAAATGCTTTGATCACCCAATCACGATAGGGACTAAAATCACGGTGTTTGTCATCAAGATAACCATCACTCTCAGCATATCTTGCAACATCCATCCACTCGGCCGCCATACGCTCACCATAACTCGGCGATGCCAATAGACGATCAACTAGCTTTTCATAAGCGTTCAGTGAGGTATCTTGAACGAAATCTTTAATTTGTTCCAATGATGGTGGCAAACCGGTAAGATCAAAACTTAACCTTCGAATAAGGGTTTCTTTCGAAGCCTTTTCGGAAGGCGATAAATTTTGTTGTTCCAGTTTATGCGCTATAAAAAAATCGATTTCATTTTCGGCCCAATCGGTCTCCCTAATTTTAGGAAGTGTTTCTTTTTTGGGCTTTATAAAAGACCAGTGTGGTTTGTACTCAGCGCCTTGCTCAACCCATTTTGTTAAAATAGCCATCTCCCTTTCGTTCAAAGCCAAATTTGACTCTGGAGGGGGCATTAATAAACTCTCATCTTTGCTAAGAATTCGACCTATGACTTCGCTTTTTCCCGGTTTGCCGGGTACGATTGCATGTGCGTTGACATTATTTTCGAGAGCACCAAAGGCATTTTCTTGGATATCTAATCGCAGTCCCGCTTTTTGGTTTGTGGCATCGGGCCCATGACAAGCAAAACATTTATCGGAAAGTATGGGCTTAACGTGGTAGTTAAAATCAATTTTTTCAGGCACCTCTTCATAAACCAATTCGATTTCTGCAGGTACGTTCCATCCACACCCAACCAATAAAAAACAACTGGAATACAGCCACACGTAAAACTTAAATCCCTCCATATGAAATTCTTAATCAATCAAATATAAACAATTCATAAATGGCAAAATCGAGGGAAAAACAGTTTTGTTAACTGTTAATGATTAATGGTTATATTTAAATCATTGAAGCGAAACTCCCATGAAAGACAAAGAGTACGATGCTATTGTCGAAAAAATTATTAAAACCAAATCGTTTGGTAGGTCAAACACCTATGCCAACCTCTTAAGGTATTTAGTAGCCTCTTCTATTAAAAATGATGTTCCTAAAGAGACTACAATTGCCGCGGATATTTTTGGCAAAACGACTTTCGACCCTTCTCAGAGTACCTTGATACGGGTTTATGTTTATAATCTACGAAAAAAACTAAAAGCGTATTATCAAAATGAAGGCAGAACCGACGCATACATTCTGCGCATTCCAAAGGGAAGCTATCGAATTGAAATTAGCAAAAAACATAATAATAAAACGTCTCCTTTCACAAAACTATATAGCAAACCTTGGTTGGCAACTATGTTAATTTTACTATTAGCTTCCGTTTTGACCAATTTCTATTTAACCGGACAAAAAAAGCAAATAGGTTTGGTCAGCGAACAAGGTCTGTGGAAAGACCTTTTACACAGTAAAAAAACCACCATGGTCGTACTGGGAGACCTTTTTATTTACACGGAACGTGATTCAACCATAAATTTAGACCGGAATATCAGAGATCCCCAAATCAACTCAAAAGCAGATTTTGAGAAATCTAAATCCAACCTTGCGCGCCCTGGTGTAGACATTAACATACCAACCTATTCATTGCTTATTCAAAGTAGCAGTATCTGGATCAAGAATTTGACCGAAATCTTTTTTTCCGAAGATAAGGATTATACGATACGTAGTATATCAAGGTTTAACCCTAAAGAACTTCAAGACCACGATTTTATCGTAGTTGGCATGATAAAGACTTTAGGAATTTTCAAAGCCTACTTTAAGAATTCAGATTTTGATTTTAATCCAGAAGAAGATGAGTTGATTTATAACGATTCAACCAACAAAAAGAAAATACGCTATAAACCTTCAGGAAATCCTGATTCTTATCATACCGATTATGGATTTATGGCGAAATTTCCTGGACCAAATAACAACACGGTCTATCTGCTCGGTGGAATATGGGATACCGGTGCCACTCAAAGTTTAAAGAACTTCACAAATCACCAACTGCTTGAAAGCCTAACAAAAACAATGAAAGACAAGTTTGGAGAACTACCGCAATACTATGAAGTTCTATTCGAAGTCAACGGTGTTGACCGAATGGAGCTAAGTAGTAAAATAGTGCACTTAAATAAAATTGAAAAAACGCGTGATGTTTGGGAGGTAGGAAGTTAAACAACAATTGATATTTAAAAAAAGTCCTTATTCAGTTACCTTCACCAAATTTTATGGCTTACAGGGGAAGTACTGCTCAAAAGGTATTGCTTTCAATGTCAATCTACTTTCCCATATCAGGTATTACATTCTCCATTACTATCTTTCCACCGTTGATAGGCAAAGTAATGAGTTTACCTCCTGGGGGCCAAGCATACTTTGTGGCCACGCCACTAATATAGCCATATGCCAAAATAATGCCTCCTTTATAAGTTCCCCAATAATTATTGTAATGATCATGTCCACAAAATACGGCTTCCACATTTCCTACATCAAGAAAAGTTTTATAGACTGACCCGTCATCCTCTTCGTAATAAACTTTTTCCTCATTGAAACCCTGCTTTTTTATGGATTCATCGTCTTGCAAATATTGAAATTCAATAAGTGGAATATGAAACATTGAAATTGCCCTGATTTGTTCTTTATGTGTACTGGCAGTATTATTTGAAATATCACGATACCATTTCAACTGCTCTTCCTTTATAGATTTATTACCCTTTTCCGCACCAGAATCAAAACCAAAAATTTGCCAGACTGGTTTCCTTTCGCCATTCACCAAAATATCTACAACATAATCATACTTCTCGCTCCATTCGTTATTTACGGAATGCTTCCCCAAAACCCCCCATTTTGATTCAGCAAAGACTTCGGCAATAGCCGCCCTTCCAAATCCTCCTTCAGGATCATGGTTTCCGAACATAAACAACCAAGGGCGATCTAGACTATCAAAAAAATTAACTGCATAAGAAGCCAATAAAGTTCCATGGGGTTTGTTGCCATCAAACAAATCCCCGGTAATGGCAATCATATCGGGGTCATGGGTTTCAACCAACTTTTTTATCCTACGGCAAGTTTCCAAATCTCTTTTCCACTTCCCTTCATCGGTGCTACCTAGATGAAGGTCGGTAACTTGTAGTATGGTAACAGGTGAGCCATCTTCTTTACTGATATCGATACGATATTGATCACTATCAACTTTATGAATAGTGCGCTGACCGTTAACAATTGAATGGCAAAATACCACTAGCATTAAAACACCTGTTATCTTCAGTTCCCTGGTAGTCATATAATGAATTTAAATACGTCTTTATGAGAAATTAGTCCATCCCCAAACACGACTAACTTTTTAAGAAGCAAGATAGTGTTTCGTGTTTTTGATGATTTGGTATTTCTTAGCCTTCTCTCCGTATTTTTTGACCTCATTACGAATATAAAACCTTAAAACGTATCAATTCAACTGTACGAGCAATTCAGTGCACCACAACTTATAACTCTTGAAATGAATTAATCAAGCGTAAAGGTAAATTTGTTAAAAGGTACATTGTGATAGGACATTTTTTGCGTACTCGGTGAGATGGCGAAATAAGGGGAAAATGTGGTCACATTAACCGTATTTCCATCTGGGAGAAACTCTAAGATACGTAACCAACCATCTCCACCGTTCCCATGCCACCCACCACCCATGGCTTGGGCATTAAAGGTCATTTGGTTTATTTTCTTATTAGCCGCATTTTTATCGACTTTGAAGGCCGTATGTCCCCTGAAATCATCACTGCTTCCGATATGGCCAGAAAATACCATTTGAATATTCTCTGAAGGCGCTACTAATTTCTCCCAAATAGCCTTACCATAATTACCATCTTGAATAGGGTAATTCTCCTTCTCAATATGCTCATTCTTGGAATTTAAATAGGAATGTGTTAAAACAGCTACCGTGTGATTGAGATACCTTTGACTTGAAATTTCTTGCTGTGCCCAACGGAGCACTGTGTCTCTAGGGGCAAACTCAATATTTACAAATAAAAATTTTCGTTGATGTGGGGAAACAAACTCATAGATTGCATTCTCGGGTGATGGGAACCCTTGAATATTTTTACCGGCCGAACGAAGCGCCTTGTCGTTTAAAATATTTCTATCCGCCGGAAAGTATGTATTGTAGTATGTATTTCTATTTTCTACACTCTTATAGCCAAAATCATGATTACCGGCGGCTAAAACATAAGGCACTTTACCATCTAATCGCTCAAAAGCATGGGAAACCGCTTGCCATTGTTTGCGACTCGGAAGGTTTCCGTTAATATGATCGGGCACCAATAAGTCGTTCTGTTCCACTAAATCCCCGGTACATAGCACCATTCTTATATTCAATGAATCTATATTTTCACTGATCCAACTGGTCATTAGTTCCAAAATACCGTGGTTACGTTCAAATTTCACATACGACTGCGTATCCGGTATTAAAATCATTGACCATGAATCGGGGTTTGACAGTGTCGGCGGGTTATATTTCTCTTGTGCCTTAAGCGGAGAAAAAACACCTATACATAAAATTAGAAGTAAAGAAAATCGGAAAAATCCCATATTCCAGATTTATTGTTTTGCAATTCGTTTTTCAGATAAAAGCGCTTTGATCATTTTATCAAGCTTTTTAGGTTTGTCGACATACTTTTCCAAATCAACAATTTCAACCTTTCTAAAATCCACAGGATGACTTTCGCTTTGTAACGAAATGGTTCCTCCATTTAATAGTTGTCCCATTTCCTCACCTTTTTTCGAATCTAATTGCGGCTTTTCATAACGCATTACTTCTTGACCATTTACATAATGGACTATCAAAGAATCTCCCAAAGCCAAAACTTCAGCGCGCACCCACTGATTACCGTGATAAGTATTTGATTTAGAGTTTGTACAATGTCGCTTTATTACTTCCCCGTTCTTTACGTATTGGGTACCTGGAGTGCAAAGATTAGAAGTACTTCGGTCATCTTTTCCGTTTCCACCCAAAAGCTGTACCTCTATCGAATTCGGAAAATCTTGATCAACCGCCATATCTGCAGGGTCTTGACCATGAATCATCACCCCACTATTGCGATAGGCCCAACCGGGTCCGCCTTTGGCCTGCTCCCCGACAAAACGATATTCAACAGCAAATAGATAAGAAGAAAAAGGCTTGTCATAAAAGAGATGTCCGAATTGTTCATCAAATGTGTCGTATTCATCGTATCTCACCTGAATATTTCCATCTTTAACCGTGAAGGTATCCCCAAAATTATCATTCAATTCATGATACCTTATTTTAATTGTCCAATTTTTTAAGTCCTTACCATTAAACAATTGTACCCAAGGTGTGTGTTTCTTAAATGAACTGGTGGTACCAAAAACAAGTAAAGCTAATACCAAAGAAGCTATAAGAAGCCTAAATTTCGATTTTTTTTTCATTTGTGAACTGTAATTTTAAGTTTCAATATGTATGATAGTTCTCCCTAGGTTTTCATCTGGGAGACATCAATTTTGAATTCACAAGGTATGTAATAAAATAAGGAAATAAAATCTTTTCTAAGCCGTCTCTTATTCAAGTTTCGTCCCAATTTGCAGATTATGGGCGTCCTTTGATTATCGGGCATAAAAAAAGGGCCCTCCACGTATGTGAAGGGCCCTTCGAGG
>TARA_R110002049_G_scaffold309302_1_pt1 | contig 132941 bp, 114 predicted proteins | sample TARA_R110002049 | Tara Oceans TARA_R110002049 (sample SAMEA4396941) | marine metagenome | biome: Polar Biome; feature: [SRF] surface water layer (ENVO:00010504); material: water (ENVO:00002006), including particulate matter (ENVO:01000060) such as... | depth 5 m | reverse complement strand
CGATGTGGGCGTGGCGGTTCCAGGTGAGGTTTATGGATCGCTTACGTTCAGTTAGCTGTGCGGTCGATTATGGTTGCAATATCCCCACCATAAGTCGATTACCGCCCGGGCGTCGCCCATCGTCCTAAACCATGGTCGGTTCAGACACGCATTACGAAGTTTGCCATTCAAGCTCTCCACGAAAGCCGGTGTGATTCAGGCTGAAAACAAAAAAGCAGAAGAATAAAGCCAGAGGTGCAAATTTTAGTCGGATAACCGTAAGGAGCCACTGTAAACCACAACGGGTGAGTTAGAGGTTTGTTACAGGGATAACGGCAGATGGTCCTGATTTTTGGAAAGGGATGGAAGTTGCCACAGTGGCGAGTCTAGCCTCTGGTCTAAAAGACCAAGAGGTTTGTTGCACGCCTATGCTCAGATGTTGATTTGACGGCGATTTGGAGACATTCCCCAGCTAAAAAAAGGAGCCCTTTCTTTCGGTCCTCGTTTGGCAGGCAATTGCCAGAATCTGTCATCGATTGCCTATCAAAGCGGGGGCGATTCAGTTGGCTAGGAAACCTTGTTGTCGCGATATTCGAGATCTTTCGCGTTGAGAGCATTTGTAACATTCTTGCTAGCTCTTGCTTGGTGTCTTTTCTCTATAGCTCTGTAACGCCAGCGCCGATCAAATCTGGAAACAATGACCCCACCTAAGGCTCGGATCGGAACGGCAATATACATCGCACACATTAAACGATCATCAGGGTCATCACAAAGTAATCTAGCTGTTATAAATATAAGTAAAAAACAGACAGCTATTAGCCAGAATGTTTTTTTAAATCCATATCTGTACCATCCAATAAATATGAAGCCATAAAAGAATGCAGAAAACAGAACCCCCCAGAGAAAGCCCCAGGTACCTTCGCCCTTTTTTACGTATTCGGAACTTCTTCCCACCATTAGCCACGCGAAAAAATAAAGAACAATAGCTGTAATAGTTAAAGCAAATAAAAACGACCTGGTTCCGTCCATAAAGCTACCCGCTCAAACTGAGATAGTGAGACCAGCAGGTAGCTGGCCAGAAGAGTCCTTCCCCGTGTACGCTTTCGGTAGCAAACAATTACCCTGGTTTCGAGAAAATTTTCTGCCCTACAAATCGATAGCTCGAAGACGTTGCGCGGCGAGTTCGGGATCCAAATGTCCTTTCTCAACCAAGGATGCTATTCGCTGTGCAGCCCCTTGGGTGATCACACCGGCCTCAAGTCGCTCAGCGATCAAGCGCCCAATATCGAGATCACTGTCTATGGCGCACCGTTGTTCAAGAGTCTCCAGCCGAGTGTTCAGCCGATCACTCATTTCAGCTCGCAGACGATCCTGCTTGCCGCCTGATCGCACTAGCCTCACCGCGCCGTAACCTAGAGCGCCGGCCACAACAGCTGACCCCAGCACCCAGCCGACTGGTGTTGCCGTTACAAATACGCCACCAAGCACTCCAGCTAAAGTAGTGGAACCGAGCAACGTGCTTGCACCTGCTGCGCCGGCAACACTTCCTGCCAAAGCAGCGCCTGCGGCAGCGCTGCCCGCCAGTGCTGCACTTTCACCGGCCACTCCCACACGGTCTCGTCCTCTTATCTTATCCAAGGCATAGCGCAGCTTATCGGCTCCCGCTCGCTGCTCATCTGATAGAAGTGACGGCTGAATCCCAGCTCTATTTCTCCGCTGAGTACGCTCACCCGTAGCCTGGCGTAGCTTCTTTACCCTCGACAGATAAGTGTCCATATCCATTGCCCACGCCCTCAATTCGCCAAGTAATAATCTCGAACAGCCTGAAAGATTGACTGAAGGAACTCAAAGAACGCTTTCGCCAACTGGATCATCGCCACCAGCGGGTCGCTAGAAGGGGTCCCTGCATCAAAAGTCGCCCCAATAGCTGCACCTGCGATCATCGAAGCGCTGGCTGCGATTGGCGCTAACAATGGCCCAATAAAAGGAACTGCTGCAGTCAATACGCCAACGGCAGCCCCAAGCAACAAACCGACGGCAATACCCGGATGGGCTCTCAGAAACGCAAAAATCTGCGTCACCAGAATTTTTCCGATGGCAATCATCTCACCTGCTATGGCCTTGGTGACAGTCCAAAGCGACTCCAGGCGAGTCATGATCTCTGCCGGAATGCCAAGCGCCAGACCCTCTACCAAAATATCGTCGAACTGCTCTCGGGCGTGTTCAGCGTTCAGCAAGGTCAGTTCAAACATCCCCTGCTCCCTTGTTAAAACCTGCATACATATCTCCCTTTTTGGCGATGATCTCTTGGCAATCAGTAGTGGTCAACTGGTTCCGTACAGTGAATAAAGTTTTTGTCTGCCCAGTTACTCGGTCAATAATAAAGGTGTTAGGGAAACTTGGAGCTGTCCACCATAACTTGCGTAAGACATAGGCAATTCAGACTGCCTCAACCCACTCGAAATTCTCTATACGTATGTCCTGCTCCAAATCACTTCGATACGCGCAAAGCTTCCCCCCATGATCACCCGCTACGCTGTAATCCAGACATGCAATGTGATCATTCAGCGGCGCAGGCTCGCCCCTCAGCCAGTAATGACCAACAAACAAGGGTTTCGCACCGTCGTAACCCGGAAGGATGTGTGTTTCAACAGGATCATGTGGGATTTTTTCAATTTCTGAAGCCGGCACCATGGCAAGGTCACGATACGTCAGATTCTCGGTTTGCCACCATTTAGCTCGCACGTCAGTACGCTTATTTTTCTCTTTGTCGAGAAAGTATTGCCCTTCTGGCAACGCTATTTCGAGGCCTTTAAGCAAGGTTTCTATCGCTTCGTAGGCTTCGCTATCTTTACGGCTACAGGCTTCCCACGCGCAGGGTAAAAGCCGGTTCTGGTCGTCTGTTAATCTGGAGATGGTTGTCAGATGCTCTGTGTGCCAGCAGGCATGTATGACACGCAGTTCTGGCAGATCCAGAAACAGGGGCAAGGTTTTAAACCATTCAATCGTGCTTTTGTGCAGATCACCTCCTTCGCCGATTTGATCCAGAAAGGCCTGGTGTTGATCCCGGTTCTTGGCTGTATGGGCGCGGAGGTAGCCGGTTCGGTTTTTCGGGGCTGGAGTGGCCCAGCAAACAGCATTGAATTCATGGTTACCCATAACGGCTAGAGCATTGCCGGACTCGACCATGCTACGCGCAATCTGGACGGTTTCTACCTGCTCTGGTCCACGGTCCACAAAGTCGCCCAGAAAGATCACTTTCCGTTCCGAGTGCTGCCATTCGCCATCCATTTTCTGGTATCCCATTTTGGCTAGCAGGGCTTTGAGTTCAGAGGCGTGGCCGTGGATATCGCCAATCAAATCGTACATAGATATTCCTTCCTGAGACCACCGGACCGATAGGGAATCCGCCTATGCAGAAAAAGTTCAGCCCTTGACCCTGGGCAAAGTAGTTGCCGCCTAAGCTAATGTCATGACCCTGCAGTCTTCTGTGCAGAAACTTCTTCATGATAGATATGTCGTGCGACATTAAACGTCGCATGATGGTGACTCATAGTCATCTGAGCGTGAAATTACCTCTCGCGCCTGCTGCAAGATGTGCTCACGCCATGATGCTGGCTCTAGTACGTCGATACCGGAACCAAAGCCCATGATCCACCATTGTGTCTGCTGGTCATTAGGTACTGTGGCGGTGAGTTGTACCCAGCCATCTGCGTCAGGCTCGGATAGCGATTGGTCATGGCTAAGAGGTGTTTCTGCCAGCAGCCAGGCTACCGATGTGATCACCCGGGCTATGAACTTGACCGGCTCTTGCGACAACGGAAACCCGAAAGCGCCTTGGTCAATGTAGTGCTGGACATTGAAGTCTGGCTGGGCGCGATAGAGGCTGGCGCTGGCAGAGACAGAGCGGAAGCGATGCAGGGCAAATTGGCGCACGTCGTCGTGGCTGTTCACGCTGGCGAGCAGATAGGAGCTGCTGTCCCGTGTTACCAATCCTAATGGATGTAAGGTGTAAGTCTTGAGCTCACCCTTGAGTCGGCTCAAGTACTCCACATTCACAGCGTGATGATTAAGCAGGGCGTCTGTCAGTCCTTCCCATACAGCAGGTTGGATCTCGGCAGGTATCAGTGATTTGCCGTTGGGAATGGCTCGTACTCTTTGGCTCCATTGTGAAAAACCGTTCTCATGCATGCCTTCGAGATGTTTGCGTGCGCTCTCAAATTTATATCCGATCTTATCTATGGCAACTTTGGGCAATAGGCTGCGAACCGTTTCCTCTGCCAGAACCAGAGTTAGCGCCGTTACGGTGTCCATTGCAGGCAAATCGCTGGTGTAGTTAGCTACGTAATTCCAGCGATAGGGTTTGCATTCCTTATGGCACTCCAGCGGGAAGTGCTCAGCCAGTTTCTCCAGGTCGCGCTGAATGGAGCGCAGGGTCATCGTGTAGCCCTGTTCTTCCAAACGCATCTGGACGGTGCTCGTGCTCAGCTTGTGCGGCGCCCGTGGCAGCATCTGCAATATTGCCAGGTGCCGAAATAGCGTATCTCGCTGTCCCATGTGTCATCCCTGTGTGAGTCCTGGTGCGACAAGAATAGTCGCATGCGGGTGGCATGATGTCACCTTGATACAGCAAGGAGGGTAGGGATGATCCAGGCAACGAATGTGAAGCTGTTTGAGCGACTGGTTCACCAAGAGAGTGGCATGACCTTGCGCATTGTTGGTACTGATAGGGAGGGTCCACGGTCTTTCTTTTGGGGCCAGGATGCAGCGGGACGGTCTCATAGGATTCCGATGAAAGACGGAACGTTAGCAGACTGGGTAATCGATGTTGACACCCGCCTGTCGCCCCGTGACCCGGCACGCGTGCTTGGGTGTTTGTTGGCTGGTGCGGCAGGTGACGCACTTGGCGCGGCGGTTGAGTTTATGGACTGGCCCGCGATCCAGCGTCAGTTTGGGCCGCATGGGATACGAGCTATGTCGGCAGCGTATGGACGTCGAGGGGCTATCACTGACGACACTCAGATGATGCTATTTACGGCAGAGGGTCTTTTGCGGGCTGTAGTTCGCAGCGAAGCCAGGGGGATTTGTAACTCCGCCTCGGTTGTGCACCATGCGTTATTGCGCTGGCTGGTAACACAAGAGTATGACGCAGCAATCGAAGTGGGCCGAGATGGGTGGTTGATCGGTGTGTCGCAGCTATGGTCACGGCGTGCCCCAGGCAACACCTGCTTAAGTGCACTCAGCCAGAGTGCGGGCTACGGTCAGTTGGCCAACAATGACAGCAAAGGATGTGGCGGGGTAATGCGTGTCGCGGCCTGTGCCTTTTTTTCCAGTGCGTTTGAGGTTGCGTCCGAAACAGCTCACTACAGTCACGGTCATCCCACAGGTTATCTGGCCGCCGGCCTTTTTGCCGACATTCTTCAGCGTATCTGGTTGCATCAGCTACCGCTTGATGAAGCTTGTGCGGGTGCCTTGGAAGAACACGGAGGCAAGCGTGGCATGGAAGACACGCGGCGGCTGGTCGAATATGTCATGCGCTTGCATCGTCAGGGCGTGCGGCCTACTCCCGACGGCATCGCAGAGCTAGGTGGCGGCTGGGTGGCAGATGAAGCCCTTGCTATTGGATTATGGTGCGCACTCTGTGCCGAGAGCCTGGAAGACGGGGTCGTGATGGCCGTTAACCACAGCGGCGACAGCGACAGTACGGGCTTGATTGCGGGCAACCTGTTGGGCCTTATTCACGGACCTCAGGCCGTCCCTAGGCACTGGCTAGAAGATCTTGAACTGCGCGATGTGATCACACAGCTCGCTGCAGATATCAGCTTCGTGCCGGCTGTGTACGATGTCGATGATAGTACAGGCGTGAGCACCGATATCTGGGTAAGGTATCCGGGCTGGTAGCATGACAGGCCAGGCGTGTGCTGTCGGATAGCCGATGGAAACGGACAATAAAACTTAATGATCAGGGCTGATTGAATATTTATGCTGACAGTGCTTTCGCTTATGGACGACCGCTCACGCCCCAAGGGGTCCCGAGATCCACTGGGCATTGAAGCAGTCTGGAGTTTTATGGGGCGCAAGGTGGTGGGTAATCTGACCACGGTTACCAGCAACCTGGATAACTTTATGGTAGCCCTTTTGTGTTGCCATCATGCCAATACCAGGTCAGATCAATTGGATAATGTGCAAACAGCCTTTCTGCGCGCGGAACAGTTAGCCGCCTATCTACGTCTTTCTGGTGGCGAGGAGGGATTCCTAGGTATTACTCGGGCCAAGGCCAACTTTAAAAGCAGTCAACTTCCTTTGGGCCAGGGTGAGGCGGCACAGATCCTCAGTAATCAATTGAGTTACGGGCTATGGGGTCTGTATTCCACTGCGATGAAAGTGGCCGGCCTGATCGATGGCCCTGATCGACGGCTCACGGACCAGGGTAATAAGCTGGTGTGCGAGATGATCGCCTTTTTGGGCGAAGCGAATTGGCAAGAATTTCAAGAAATATCAGAAGTTGATCTGGCCAGCATGGAGAGCGTCAAAGCGCTCGCACCTGCGTTCAATGGCTTGTTGCGTGATTCGCAATTGCGCGCCTCTGTTGTTAAAGCGCTGCTTCAATGGGAGGCAGCGCAGCCGTTGCAGCTGGAGCTTTACAGGTTCGCATCTCAGTATTTGAACGTGTCTGGCGCGAGTCTCAGCGTATCCGTGTTTTGTCACTGGTTGCTTGAACAGCAAGACACAAGTGATGCTTTACGGGCAACGATTCAGCAGATTCAGTCGCTCGAGCCTTTGCTTGTACTTGCAGGCAGTCTGATGGAATGGCTTCAAGGCCAGAAAGACTGCAAGCGCGCCGAACTGCTCGATGTTCTGCAGCCGCGTCTGGAGAATCTGGCCCTTGCAGATGATTGGCAGGCGCTAGGCGGGCTACCTCATCGGGCCTTTCTTAAGCGTCTTTTCGATGCTGCGATTAACCACGACGCCGAAGCCTTGATTAATGGTGTGCTGGAACAAAACAAGCTGGTAATGCAGCAGCGAGGGGGGGCTGCCTGGCTTGAGTGGCAGGGAGATGTGCTGCGAGTGCGTGTTGCCAATGACCGCGCCCTTATCCCGGATAATCTGCACGAACATTGTCATGGTCGGTGGTGGAACAGCTATTTCATCGGCTCGTTTTTGCAGATTGCCAGGCAGGCTGTGTAATGCAGAATCTGACCATTAGCGAAGCCTTGAGCAGCGTGATTGGCGACCGCGAGGTTATTTGCGCGTTCTTCACCACATACAGCTTTGAACCTGACTTCTTTGAGCTTGAGATTCTACCCCTTTTACTGGGTAATCCTGCGCTATCGAGCAATGAGTCCATACGCTATTACCAGCTACAGAGTCTGATGTCTCAGCATACCGGTCGCCTGGCTGTAGTGTATGACCTGAGTGTTTTTGATCCGCAACTGGCACCTCGCCTGGAAGTTGACTATCTGCCAATGCGAGTTGGCGGTGGCTGCCAGCACGCAAAGCTGACGGTCCTGCTTGTTCGTGACCGTAAGACCCAGCAGTTGAGTATCGTTCTGGGGGCCGGTTCGTTCAACCTGACCAAGGCTGGCTGGTGGGAGAACCTTGAAGTAGGGCATTGGGTTGAGCTTGACGACAGCTTCACACCAGCCAATATCCTCAATCCATTGCTGGAAGCTTTACGTTTTTATCAGGTTCAAACCCCTTCGCCTGTACTGGATGGCATTATCGATGTCGCTCTGCGATTCGAGGCAACTGTGGATGACCTGAATTGCAGTTTTTACTTCTCAGGCAGTGGGAAAGGGCGTGCTCATTTCGACGCATTTATCAACGAACACGCCGGAGCCGATGCGCCGCTTGAAGTCATCAGCCCTTTTTTTGCGGTCGAGGGTGACAATCAGATTATCGTCGATTTTCTGGCACGCTACCCATCTACCACTGTGCTTTTACCCGTTGATGAGCAGGGGCAGGCCCTGGTGGATCGAACATCAATATACGAAGTGTTGCCACGTGAGACCATAGCCTGGGGGCAATGGTCTGAGTCCATACGCAAAAGTCATCTCGACCCCAAGAGCCCCTATAGGCGATTGCATGCGAAAATTTACCAGGCTCTTGGGAAAGAACCATGGTGCTTCATCGGCTCAGTTAATCTGAGTTTCAAGGCCTTTCGGCAAAATGTGGAAGCGGGTTTTCTGCTCAAAGATGACGCCGCTAGAGTGGGCTTGCTCAGCCCTCTAAAGTCGCCGCCGGATAGATTCAAGGTGGAGGCTGAAGCCAGCAGCGCGACTAACGCTACCGAGCAGGAAATGCCGCCTGTTTACGTGATGTTCGATTGGCAGACTGAGCTGCTGCATATCTCCTGTACACAGCCTGGTGAGCTGATATTGCGCGATAGTGCAGCTGATACCCTCGTTAGTGTGGTGCTCAACGGCAAGGATGGTCAGTCATGCCAAGCACCTCAAATCAAGGCTCATCTGCAAGGCTCTTCATTGATGCATGCCCGCTGGCAGTCAGAGATAAAGACGGCTGAAGGGACTGTATTGGTTTCTCAGCGAAATTTGTTCTGCAGACCCACTCAGTTGCCTGCCCTTGACCTGCGGGCATTGCTGAAGATCTTCATGGGCATGCATGAATCGCGGCGGCTGGAGCTCTTCGGTGATCTGGCGATTAGGCTATTGCATGCCAGCCGTCATGAGGGTCTTCAGGATGAGTTTTTGCCGGAATTGACGACTGAGACGTCGATTGAGAGTTTCTTTTCAGAGTTTTCCCAGGTTAATGGTGCTTTCTGGGAGCTGGCTGAGAGGCTCGCAAGAGCAGAGTGTGACGGCGATTTGCAGACGTTAGCCTACTACCTTGAGGGCCAGCAGCCAGATTCGTTGCGCAAATTGCTGGCGAGTATTGCGGGCTCGGGCTCAAGCGATAAGGCGGCTTCTCTGATTGTTCGTTATCTAACGCTGCTCAGCGTCATCGATCTATTGAAACGGTTTTCTGCGCATACAGATGGGTGCTTGTTGCGCGATGCCGAGCTGGCGCTGTCAGTTCTTGAGCGAGATGAGCTGTTGAACCAGCTTGATGTTGCCGATGGGAAACAATTTTTACGCTGGGTCAAAGTAAAGTTTTTCGAGCCTGTTGCTCGCATGGCGAGTCACGTCGAGGAAGGAGAGCAGCTTGAAAAGGATTGATTTGCAGACTGCTGGCTCTTTGATTGATTACGCCGCGGGCAAGGATGATCCTGAATTTAGGCAGCTCGCCGCGCAGCAGCTTGAAGGTACGGTCGCGTTGCATAACCGCTTGGCTGATAGCGGAGTAGCCTACCTTGCAGATGAAGTTGGTATGGGTAAAACCTATATTGCGCTGGGCATAGCTGCCTTGATGAGGCGATTCAATCCATCGCTTCGCGTGCTGTACCTGCTGCCCAAAAATAACGTGCGAGACAAATGGGTCAAGGACTACAGGAGCTTCGTCGAGTACAACTATGTGCCACGCGACCTTTCGGTAAAGGGTCTGGGTAATCAGCCTGTTGCCCCTTACAGAGCTTGCGCAGGGCTACCTGAATTGATTCAGTCGGTCGCGACCACCAACACGCGTGATTATTTCATATGCACATCTGCATTCAGTTTTGCCTTGGGCAATACTGCCGCAGAGTTGTTGTCGTCATTGGATGATTTTGCACTACGGCTTCCCCAGCACGCAGAGACAATCAGCGGATTGCGCAAGGACATTCAGGAAGATTTGTCCGCTTCGGAGCTGTCCAGACTGAAGGGCAAGGTCAAAGCGGCATGGGCTTCTGCACTGAACAATATCCTTCCCCGATTTGATCTGGTTATTGTCGACGAAGCGCACAACCTTAAAAAGGCACGTGACAGCAGCGACCGGAATCAATTGTTGGCTATGCTCCTGGGCGCAGACGATGAGGCCAGCAAGCGGGTTGGGCGATTGTTGTTGCTATCGGCCACCCCGTTCGACCGCCAGCTAAATCATCTGCGTAATCAGCTGGGCCTATTCGGCTTTGCTCATCAGGTGACGTTGCCTCCTGGAAATGAGTTTGATGGCGCTGAGGCTCAGGCTTCGCTGTCGCGTTTGATCGTTCGCAGGCTCAACTCCATTGATCTGTGTGGCAGGCGCCATACACGCAATATGTACCGCCATGAACATCGCGCAGGTGAAATGGCTGAGGTACAGATGTCTATCGAGCAGCAGCTGTTTGCTGCGCTGCTGCAAAAGAAAGTCAGCGAGTACCTGCGAGAGAACTGCGCGGGTCGTTTTGAATTGGGTATGCTCGCGTCCTTCGAGAGCTATCTGCCGGGAGACAAGAACAAGGCCATTGAGTTTGACGGTCAGGACGATCAAACAAATGATGGCAGCAAGCAAGACGCGCAGGACCGCCACGTTGTAGAAAGACTGATTGACGATTTTAACCAGGAGTTCAAGACCATTCCGCCGCATCCAAAGATGGACTGGGTGGCGGAGCAGGCGCATCGCCTCAGCTTCGAGGAGGGTAAGAAACAGCTGATCTTTGTGAGGCGGGTCCGAAGCGTTTCCGAACTGAAGTTCAAGCTGGAACGAGCTTATGACACGTGGCTGGGCAATTACATTCGCGATGATGCGGCAGTGGCCTTTTGGTTCGAGAAATACAACACGAGGGTCCGGGAGCGAAACCAGCCACTCAAAGAGACCATTACGGCGGACGGAGAGGTCGAGGCCAGTGGTGAGAACTTCTTCACCTGGTTCTATAGGGGGAGGAATGCGGAGCTGGAGGTAGCCACAGAGCAATTGCAGCAATTGCCCTTCAATTTCAGAAATACCTTGGGCCAGATCAGTTACATGTTTGAGCCCAACTGGGCTGCGCTATCGACAATGCCAAACATAGCTGATTGCCAGATCGATTGGGAGCGATGGATTCAGCGTGATCGGAAGCCAAGGGCAACGCCACAGCTGCGTTTTCGGTTGGCGCAGTACGCTTATCTCAAGACAGTTCAAAGCCAGGGCGATGACCAGGCAAAAATAGTTGCCGGACGCATATTGGCCGTGGCTTTTTCAAACTTTAAGGCTGAGGTCGAGTTGACCGAGCTGGCAGGCCTTGAAGCGGAGCTGAAGCGTAGAACGTTGTGGGATGCCATGCGGGATGTACCTCCGTTGAGGACTTTGAGTCCCTGCTACGGCAGTGAGACGATCAGACAGCTGGCCGGGTCGGATGAGTTACTTGCTGAGCGTTGTATCCGAAGGCTTTTGACACACACCGAGCTGCTAGCTGTGGTGTGCCGGATTGATCATCCCTTCATTGATCTCTATTCCCTGCGAGGTGAACGCAAGGCTACTGCCGAAATAGATGCGGATGGCCAGTTGATCTCGGCATTTGCTGAGATGCTCTTGCAGCAACAGCGTTCCGGGCGAGCCTTTAGCTCCTATCGTATCCTTCAAGACGTTGCGGCTAACCTGGATCTTTTGATCAAGCTCAATTTCGCGGATGCTTATCACACCCCACCTGAAAAATTAACCCGATACCTGACCGGTCAACTCAATCCTTTGTCACCAATAAGCGGTGCGACGGGTGAAAATAGCTCGAATCGCTCACCCTTGGCCCGGAAATTTAGAATGCCTGGCTACCCGCGGGTTTTGGTTTCAACGGATGTTTTCCAGGAAGGAGAGGATTTGCACACCTTTTGCGACAGTGTTCAGCACTACGGTATCTCGGCCAGTCCTATCGCTCTGGAGCAAAAGGTTGGACGAGTCGACCGAATAGGATGCATGGCTCATCGGCGCATGGTCAGTGCCGGCGACCAGTATGAGCAGCACTTCATTCAGGTTGGCTATCCACATATCCGTGAGAGCCTCGAGTTTTTTCAGGTTCGCCAGGCCGCCGCCAATCTGAACGCTTTCCAACGCTCACTGCATAAGCTGGGTGACGGTGCGGCCTTGTTTCGGGCGGACATCGATATACCTCAGCAATTAGCTTCCTCAAATGCCATTGAGCCACAGATTACTGAACAGCTTGAGAGTCTGTTCAGGATTAGCCCTGATGACCTGGTTGGCGAAAATTTTTGCGAACTGCTGACATCCGAGCAGGCCGCAGTTGCTCGCCGTTTGACTCATGTTCGCGAACAGTTGCAGGGCTGCATTACCCAAATGCCCAGCCAGTCAAATAATCAGCAGAGGCTTCGAGAGACTACGAATGGTTGGAAGTGGGATAGCGATGAGGCCGCGCCAATCTCTATTCAGATGCGCAGTGCGAGCGGATTGGCAGAGCTGCTGATTTCGGCTACCTCAACTCCACAGAGCGCGTTCGTTCCAGATGCCATGGATTTGACCGGTCGAGTCGATTGGCTGCGAGATGTACAGTCGGACCCGCTGGTTCGAATGCAGCTGCACAGTATTGAATCGAGCCCTGAGACATTGCTTATTCAACGTAATGCCGAGGTGTATGCGGGCGGTAAAGAGGTGCTAATTGGTTACGAAGTGGATGATATCTACCAGCGAGTATCAGGTAGCGGAATCGAGCAGGTTGCAGCTTTTAGGGAAAGGCCCGACCTCGTAACACTGATCAAGGGGCTTTGCGGGAAGAGCAGGCGTATGAGCATTACAGCGCTAGGCGATGACGCACTTTTATTCCTGTTCCATCATGAGTGTCGTGAACAACGAGTGGAGTGGTGCCAGGATGACTCTCACGTGATCTTTAGCTCGGTCGTTCTGGACAGGGAGCAGACATTGGCGCTCGCGAAGAACGGAAAAACCATGGCTACTTGCCCCCTGGTAGGCCACACATTGGGCCGCAATTTTAATTTTGATTTAGTGGATTTTCACGTCGACCAGGCCGGACGTCTAGCTGTGAGAGCTTGCCATCCAGTGGCTCATCTAAACAGTGAGGAGCTGTCATTTATTGCTTGCTCGGTAGCTGCAGAGGCGGATCGGTTGGAGCAGATTTTGTTGGGTTTGTGCGCAAGTGACTGAGTGAGTCATTCCCTGTTTCATGAGCAACTTGAATCGCCCCGGGTTTTTTGGACTCTTCTAGCCTATTATTGGACTGCTCCCATGCTAAGTGGTACATCAAGTAGTATCGATACTGATATTTGTAAGCGCATTCAGAGTGAGCGTTGCCCCCTTTTTCACATTATGTGAATTTGATACAAGCTGATCTCGCCGCCAGCATGGTACGGGTGCAGTCACGGTCATTTGTTGCCCTTTCGTCTATCAAGCTGACATGGGTGGTTCGCGAGCTGTTCATGGTGCACGCTTACCTCCCAAAAGCCTGGTAGGCAATAGTGCGGAGCGGCCACGAAACCTTTTCCGAAAAGCTCAGGTTCAGCGGCCAAGATTTCGGGCCGTATCTTCAGTTCGGCGGAATAGGCATATGATGTACCGCATTTTGGTCTGAGGTCTGTCGCGCGACGGCCTTGGGACTGTCGGATAGAAATGCCCGCAGACAACGCCAGTACAAGCATTAAAGCCAAGGCGAGCCAGAGTAGGAGTTCATTCATTGCACTGGCTTCCTATGCTCATGCCCCGCAGCACTTTACTGACCAATGTGCTCCGCAGTTGGAGCATGGCTGATATCGGACATACTCCTCCTCCTGTTTGTGCGTCATTGATTTGCGGTCGTAGATGTTTTTGTCGTTATAAGACTTCAACAGCTCACCGGGCACAGTAGGCCAAGCCCCGCTGTCATTGGTCACGTTGGCCAGAACCACGAGTTGCTTAGGACCATCAAGATCTACACGCAGCCTCAAGCGCTTTTTTTTTTGCTCCTCAAGTGGAGCCTGCTCGTTAACGACAAGCGAGAATTCCAGGTCGTAGAACTGCGCCTCGATAGGTTCTTTCCGGTCGTTGGCGAGCGCGCGAGTGTGCAGGATCAGGTTGTCGTCAATGGTAACAGTAAGTTCGATGCGTTCACTCAATGGCGGGAACGCCGGATTTACTTCTACCACCAGGCTGCCGTAGGTCGTTCTCGGATCTGCAGCAGCAGACTTCTGCACCATCTGTGGGCGTTTGAAAGTGAAGATGGCCTTGCCGTCGCGAGGGTCTGAACAATACATCGACTGTTTCTTCTGAATCGACTCACCTCGCAGCGGTAGGCGAGTACCCTCATGGATTATTGTCAGCAGTGAATTTCTTGCTTCTACCAGTTCGAAGGGTTTAGCCAGTGCCAATTCAAGGTTGTCATCTGCAATCCAGGCGGCGCCCTCAGAAATAATGCGGTCGCCTTTTTCAGATATGTGCAGGCCCGACACACCAAAGTATTCAGTTAGCTTACTTTTGATCATTGGCATGTTAACCATGCCTCCAGTCGCCAAGCATAGGGCCAGGCTTTGGGGATCAACGTCAGCCTTGTCCGAGGCGAGCAGAGCGTCGATTTCGTTGATGCCTTGATAGATGAGCCGAGCACAGATTTTTTCCAGTTCCGCGCGGGTCAACCAGACATCGATTTCAGTTTCTTCCTCGTTTTCGCCCTGGTAAAAATCAGGCAGAAAAATGTGGGTTTTATCGCGTGTGGACAGCGTGATCTTCGCTCGTTCGCACTGAGTCAGCAGTTTGGCCCGCATGCCGGGATTAGCGGGCGGCTTCGTCTCTGCAGTCCAATTAAACTTGGCTGCGTGCTGATCGGCAACATAGGTGAGAATGGCGTCGTCCAGATAGTCGCCACCCACCATATTGTTCCCTCGGTTGAGAATCTGCACCAGAGCGCCGTCGACTACTTTGCATAGTGTGAGGTCGAGCGTACCTCCACCCCAGTCAAATACCAGGATCATCCTTCCCTCATAGAATGAGAGCGCATCATTGGTATTGTCTAGATCCTTGAAATAGCCGTACAGGGCAGCGAGTGGCTCATGCACAAAGGTATCGACGTAGACGCCCGCCTGCAGAAGTGCTTGGCGTAGATCCTGGCGTCCACGGCCATCCAGCGCAACTGGAATGGTGACGACCGCACGGGTGAGGTCAGCAACCTGTTCTTCATCCGATGCCTTGGCATGTTCAATCAGATGCTTGATGTAGTCGGCGATCACGTCGACAGGTGTCATTACCATTCCATCGATGTTCACATGCTCTTTGCCTAGAAGCTTCTTCGGGCCGCGCACAGTATTGCCCATTACCCCTATGCCTAGCTGTTCCAGCTTGTCGCGAGCACGTCGTCCACAGATCACGTTTTCGCCTTCATAGCGGATTACCGATGGATGAGGGCGCCCCGTATCGTCAAACGAAGAGATTCTGCCTTCGCGGGTAACCACGGAAATCAGGCTATTGGTGGTGCCGAAATCGATGCCTATTCTTTGAACCATTTGATATCCCTTTCGATGCTTTCCACTGCCAACTCAATATGATGAGCAGCAACCTCCGTTTTGGGTTTTTCACGTTGCAGGGCAGAGAGTGACAATTTGAGTGGCTCTAATACGTCCTCGGTCAGCAGGTTGAAGGCCTTCGCTTTGACCTGTCCGGTGCTGTCGCGCAGATGAGTACGTCTGGCTCGCTCGTCCAGCTGCTGCTCCTCAAGCCTGTGGCGCAATAGGGTAAGCTCTGCCTCCAGCGTTGTGATCTGCCCGCCTTGCTCGTCACTTATGCGCTTGTGTTCAGTGAGTTGCTTCTTGAGTCGGGTCGTCTCTTGCTCGCTGTGCTCAAGTGCAAGCTGCAGGCGCTTGCCATGGCTGGCCTGTTCGCTGCTAAGTTTCTTGAAGTAGTCGAGGGTGTCGGCGAGCGCAGAGTCTCGCTGGACATATTGCTCGGCTAGATAGAGCGCTATGTCTCGGTCGATTGGATTACGAGATCGCCGTGCCTCAAGTAGCTCGGCAAAAATTGTGATGGCTTCAGATGGGGTGCTTTTCCCAACAGCAAGTAGCCAGAGTCCGCCAATCAGCTGCAGATTGCTTTGCTGCTGTTCGAGTTCGTTTACTGACAATTGGGGCGGAGTGTCAGCGGGATTGGCCTTCACGGCCGCTGGGTTAACAGTCATCGCCTTCACATGCTCGATTCGCTTGCTGTATAACGCCGTTATGGAATTGCGCATGAACCGAAATGGCGTGGTATACAGCCCCTTGTCAGCATCTAAAAGATCCTGGAAAAGGTTGTGCGACTCTCGATGGCGGTTGATCCAGAGTGCGCTTGCCATTCGTACAGCGAATGCCAGCAGTTCCTGACGTGGTTTGTCTTCGCGGCATTTGGTTGCAGCTACCGTCAGGTGTGCTAGTGCTTCAAAGTGCGTGTCCGTTTTGAGCGCCGCTGCAGTAACTGAATCCAAAAGTTTGCTGTCCAGTTCACCACTCTTTTGAGAGCTGACAATGGCTTTAAAGTCAGTTTTGCTCCAGGTCGCAGGTTTGACGTTTTGTTCCTTGTCAGTGCTGATTGCGAAAGTTCGCTCAATGATCTCAGCAGCTGTACTTGCCTGGGCTACCGGTTTCTTTTTCACGGCTGGTTTGGTTGCCTCCGACTGCTGAAGCGGGGTAGTTTCTGGTTCCTGCCCGGTCATGGATCATGCATCTCCGATGAGGGTGTTAAAAACGTCGTCGTGTCTGAGCTTTTTGCGGTATTTCTTGATTGAGATCTCGTCCTGGACAGCTATGGCCTTGCGCAAGCAAAAATAATTGAGCTTGCTGGTGTCCTGCAGGGATCGAGACTGGATTGGCAGCCAGGACAGTTGCTCCTCAATGCCCTCAAGGGTCGAAGTGTAAAAGGCTGGGATCAGGCTTGTCAGAATGAATTCAGTGCTGTGATCCACCGGTAACTGAGCGTCGTGAGAGATCGCTGGGCTCACCGGGGCATCCTCGCCCCGAAAAAAGGCAACGGCCCTGTCCAAATCCGGCAGCCCGGTGACGCCTGGCATAGAGCTAAAGTCGTTTCTACTAAAACGGATCACCGCACGCACCGCGGCTGCAAGCGGGGTATCGTAATCTTTCAGTGACTCCATCGCCTGGTTGAAGCGTTTATCGAAATCCTCGAAGGAGGTAATGGCAGACTGGTGGTCTTTAGCTTTAAGGCCGTGCAGGTATCGCACCAGACCGTCGATGTACCGTCCGACGGTATCGCAGTGCTTGATGGAGTCGGTGAACGAGGTCAATAGGGGGTCGGCGATGCTGCCAGTTGAAAAGTTCAGCCTGAAGGCGTGGTCGACTTCTGAGAGCTGTTGCACGTCGGCAACGCAAACTTCGATTTTGAGATTTTTTTCCAATGCGTCGTTGGCATAAATGAGGCTGAACAAACCCTGTGTGACAGATTGCAGGTGATTCGCCAGCTCCGTAACTGAATCAAGTGTCTTGCCATTGAGGATTATGCGACTGACATTCCGGGCGTCAATGGCGCCAGGCTCAAGTGAGGTATTGATTAGCAGGCTGCTGGAGCCAATCTCCTGATCACGAAAGAACAGCGTAGGATTAAGCAAAGGGTGCTCAACCTCGTGCTGCTCTCGTGCTGCTAGCGAATCGAATACCTCGCTGCAATGTCGACATGTATACGATAGTGGTAGAGCCGAAGTGCCTGGCTCATTGCCTCTTTCCCAAAACCGGTCTGAGCCAGTTTCCTGAATCCATCCCAAGGTTGGCATACTGCTTCCTAGACATGCACATTTCAATCAAATCACAAGGGTAGGCAGAATGCCACCTGCTTGTCCAGATCGGTGTCCCAGTGAATCGGTCGGAAACCGTGCAACCTGATGGTCCAATCCCGAAAATGATGGCAGTATGGTTTGCAAGGTCTTGTAAAAATGAGATTTATCCGAGTCCATAAGGATGATGATGCCGCTCATCCTGTATGACATACGCACTCCTACGGAGCTGCTTATTCGAATGAACGGGCTCATAAAATGGCTAGAACAAGCAGGGATTGCTGGAATGCGATATTTTGAAGTGAATGTGCTACCTGAGACAGCGAGGGCTCATAAATCCCCGGTCGAATCTACGGGTGATCCTGTTTGGGGCAACGCCTCCAGTGTTATCCGCGGGCGTTTCAATGGCGACGTTGATAAACAGACGACTACTGCCTTAGAGAAAGCGGCTTACAAACCTGTCGTCAAACGCAAAGGGAAGAAAAGACAAAACCCGAGCGTCGTTTGCAATCGTTTCATTTTGCTGGCGGATGCCTTGAACTGGCAGTTCAAACACTCTTCGTTGCTGCAGATCCCGAATGGCGGAATACCAAGCGATTCTTCCGTGTGCTGCAACCTCTCCAGCTGCGACAGCGACATCTGGGAAACACTAATCGAGAGATGCTTTTAATGAGAGTGAACCCTTCTGTTGTTTATCACTTTGAAAGCAAGGCAGAAGAGAGGCTGTTTTTAAAGTTCAATAATATTGAACTTGAGGAAGGAACAGCCTTTCATTCGCTGAATATCCCAAAGCATGAAAAGAAGCAGTACGCAGAAGCAGATTTCGTAGTGCTTTCTGTCCATGGAGTGTTGGTGTTAGAGGTCAAGGGCGGAAGGATATCGGTAAGAGATGGGGACTGGTATACAGAAAACAGGAATGGGGATGTTAGCAGACTCAAGGAAAGCCCTGTCAGCCAAGTGACATCAGCAAAGGAAGCGTTGGTTAACCTGTTGTTGGAGAAGGATCTTGGCTTCGACGTTACGAAAATAAATTTCGGATTTGGAGTCATGTTCCCAGATGTGAAAGCGGGAGACCTGGGCGTAGAGCTAACCAAAGAGATGGTTTTTGATGCGATTGATATGGATCGAGACCACCTAAAGCGATGGCTTGAAAAGTTATACAAATATTGGGCGGAGAGAAAGAAAATTCGTGGCAAGCTCAGCTCTGAGCAGGTTGCCCAGCTGAAAAATGCATTGCGGCCAGAGTTTGATAAAGGGCGATCTCTGCTTGCGGAAGTTGATACAGCCTGGCAAAGCTTGATTGCTCTTACTGAGCACCAGTACGCTGCAGTAGACACAATCCTTGATAATAAAAAGGTGGTTGTTAAGGGAGGCGCAGGCACAGGAAAAACGCTGGTCGCTATTCGGGCAGCCGAGGAGCTGGATCAACAACGCGTGAAAGTGCTTTTCCTGTGCCGTAATCCGGTACTGGCATCCTTCCTGAAAGCGAGGCTTCGGCGAACGGAGGTCCTTGTTCTGGATTTTCTCGCTTTTCGTGAACGAATTGAATCAGGAACGTTGCAGAGCTTTGATGCCCTCATTGTCGATGAGGGGCAGGATATGCTGGATATGACGAGCATTGGCCTTCTCGATGAGGCTATTCTCGGTGGGTTTGTAGATGGTCGCTGGTACTTTTTTACTGATCCGAATAACCAAGGCGCACTCTATGCTGATATAGAGGCCGAAGCTCTCGACTATCTTCGTGAATGCTCTGCGAGTGTACCCCTATCACGAAACTGCAGAAATACACGGCAAATTGCATTGCAAACCCTTTTGTATACCGGTGGCGACATCGGCCGCGGCTCGATAGATTCTGAGGGAGTGCCAGTTAAAACTAAAGGGTTGAAGTTCAGTACGACTGGCGAACTTGCATCGCTAATCGAAAATCAGCTGTCAGAGTGGATTGATGACGAGTCGGTAAAGCCTGGAGATATCACAATTCTCTCTCCTCTGCCTTTCGAAGAAAGTGTAGTGACAATGATTGACAGGCGTTGGCGCAGGAAAATCACGGTCATTAATGAAAGTTTTGGTGAAAGGTGGCCGGATACTCAGTTGGCATACAGCACAATAAGAGATTTCAAAGGGTTGGAAAATAAATATGTCATGCTTGTCGATACGGACAAACTGGTTGAATCGACGAATTCCATTAACCAATTGTACGTTGCAATGACGCGAGCGAACGTACTTCTTTGGTTGCCAATCTCTGATCAGGCAAGATCCTGGTTTGATTCAAATATGGAGAAGAATCAGCTACGCGCGATGAAGTTTCTGGAGAGCTATAAATAATGAATAAGAATTCTATATCTATTGATCTTGCCTCAGATAGAGACCGGATAGTTCACTACCTCCGCTCTCGCCTTGTAGGCCCTGTTAATGGACAGGATGAGTTCCTGCCCGGTAAGGATCAGCCGCACTCCTATCACTATCTGATGGGAGCCATTTTCCCTCAGGGTACGGGAATCAAGGACATCGAAGAGTCGGAAGACACCGACAGTAGTGCCGAGGATCCTATTGCTCTTGCGTATCAAATGAAACCCGCATCGCTAGGCCTCTCCTTTTTTTTTATGTCAGATAGTGAAGAGCCGGAAATAACGGTCCGGGTTTCCGCAGCCGTTTACTCTCATCAAAGTGAGGAATCTGGCAACCCATCAGGCTGGAAACGAGTGCTTCTGACACAGAAGTCTGAGGGTGACGACTTCACCTTGTCTTTCCGGAACAGAAGTAAGACCGGTTTATTATCAGGTCACGTAGACTTGGTCTCCAATTGGCGAAAATTAGGCAATGGTTACCTTGTAACAGTCTCATTGATAAATGCTCATCATGCTTCAGGCGGCAGGCCAGATCCTGAAAAGATTTTGCATCAGGTCTGGATGCGGTGCGAAGGGAAAAACGGGAGTATCGGTGCCTATCCCTCTCCAAACCGGTATTCATGGGATGCAGAAGAAGAAGACCTTGCGCTTATCTATCAGAATAAAAAAACTTATGCCATTGGACATGGCTGTGCCGCTGTCTGGCCAGTCAGAGAGCAACAGCAAATTGCAACGTATGTAGAAACTTCATTTATCCCTTCATATGAAGTGGCCCCAGTCACGACAGAAATAGCCACAGTGTATGAACTGGATGATGAGCGAGTGCTTTCTCTTCAGTACCTCGCTGACAGCAGGGTTGAGTGGTCGACGAAGGCTGCTGCACTTCGCTCATTTATTAGCAAATATGAACTGTGGATCGAGGAACAGGACAGCTATCCGATTCCTGCTGGATTAGAGGCTGCGGCTGTACGGGTTTCAGGAAGGCTTCATGAGGTCAAAAGAAGAATGCTGAAAGGTCTGGCTTATCTTTCGGAAAATTTTAATGCGCGAGAGTGTTTCAGGGTAGCCAATCTGGCAATGCTCATGCAGATGGTACATTCCAGTAAGGAATATTCCGGTGAGCTACGCGATGCAAATAGTTTCCAATACGTAGCACCTGAGTACTCTGAGGAAAGGCATTCGAAGTACCGGTGGAGGCCTTTCCAGCTGGCTTTCCAGCTCTTGACGATTGAATCAATAGCGAACAGCAATTCCGAAGAAAGAGAGATTGCAGACTTAATATGGTTCCCTACAGGTGGTGGTAAAACAGAGGCCTACCTCTCTGTAGCAGCATTTGAACTCTTCTATCGTAGAAAGATGTATGGAGATGCCGGCGGCGGGACCGCTATCATGTTGCGCTACACTTTACGCTTGCTTACAGCACAACAATTTCAGAGAGCAGCGGCTCTCATTTGTGCCTGTGAAGTTATCCGAGACGTTGATCCTGGCGAATGGGGAACGGAGGCATTCACTCTAGGATTGTGGGTCGGGGGTGCCACAACGCCAAACCAGATCAGTAATGATTCAGACGATTCGCCCGGGGCTCTGCAGAAATATCAGTACCTGAGAGAGCAACCAAAGCCAGAAAACCCTTTCCAGTTGGCGCAATGTCCCTGGTGTGGAAGCAGGATCGTTCCCGAGAGGTATAGTGAGAATCCGGATAGCTACGGTATAAAAGTATCGCATTCTTCGTTCGGATTTTTTTGCCCGACAGCCACATGCACATTCCACGGCCATATTCCGGTTCAGGTCATAGACGATGCTTTGTATCAGAACCCCCCGTCTTTCCTGATCGGTACGATAGACAAGTTTGCAAGGCTTGCCTGGATTGACCAGCCAGCGTCATTCTTTACTGGTGGGAATGAGAAAAGACGCCCACCTTCGCTCATTTTACAGGATGAGCTCCATCTCATTTCAGGCCCTTTAGGGACGATATCGGGGCTATATGAATCGGCGATAGACGTTGTTATCCAACAGCTGGGGGGGAAACCAAAATACATCGCAGCTACTGCCACGATTCGCCGGGCAGGTGATCAAGTCAAAAAGCTATATGCACGAAAATGTGCAGTCTTTCCTCCATCAGGGATGACTGCTGAAGATTCGTTTTTCTCAAGGGAAGAGCTCCCCAGTAAGGAGAGACCCGGTCGACTATACATCGGAGTTATGGGGCAGTATCACACCCCCGTCACTTCGTTGGTTCATACCAGCGCTGCCTTGGCACAGGCTCCTATTGACGTTCCTTTGTCCACTGAGGCTAAAGATGGTTATTGGACACAGGTCATTTTCCACAATAGCCTGCGCGAACTTGGTAAGACTATGACCATGTCGCTGGATGATATTCCGGAGCGTGCTGCTGTTATTGCAAACGACAAAGGAAACTCACGACGACTCAGTCCAGTTGAACTATCGGCAAATATCTCGTCCAGTGATATCCCGGAAGTGCTGGAGAACCTGAAAGTGTCGAGAGGCAAGGATGGTGCTATTGATTGTCTGCCTTGCACCAATATGTTCTCTGTCGGAGTAGATGTGAAAAGACTGGGATTGATCCTCATGAACGGGCAGCCCAAAACCACCTCGGAATACATTCAGGCTTCATCTCGTGTTGGGCGGGACAGGATTCCCGGACTGGTCGTTGCATTTTACCCAAATAACAAGGCGAGGGACCGCTCGCAATATGAGTCTTTTATTCCCTACCACCAGGCTCTTTACAGAGCAGTTGAGCCAACGAGTGTGACCCCATACGCGCTGCCCTCCATGGAGCGCGCTCTGCATGCGGCTTTGGTAATCGCCTGTAGATACTCTGCCGGTCTGTCAGGAAACAACGGTGCGAGGAATTTCGATCCCAGTGATCCGCAGATCCGAGATTGCATCGAAGCGCTCAGGTCTCGAATGATGAGTGCCGAATCTGACGATGCGTCCACACAGGAAGAAATAAGCGGGTATCTGGATACTTGTGTTACTGCTTGGAAACAAGAGGCAGAAGCATCCAGCCATGGTTCCAAGCAGTTGTATTACGACTCAAAAGGGAATAAGGGTTTTCAGCCACTGATAAAACACTACCAGCCCGGATCACCAATAAAGCCATCAGTGCCATGGGCGACATTGAATTCGATGAGGAATGTCGATGGTGACTGTAAAATCTATATTTGGGGAGAGCATTAATGGCTATTGATCGATCCATACGTCGTTCCCAGACTGTCTCACCGTTCGGAGTGGGTGGGGTATATGACATAGGGGCAGAGTCATTTGTAGCAATGGACACTACCAAATGGAAAGTGGGGGGGGACCCTGATATTCGACTTCCCCGTCTTGAAAAGCTCCTGCGAGTTGATGGTTTCAGAAGCGCCCCCATTGCGGGCGAAGCGTCTTTCCCTGGTGCTATTCGTGCAGGACAGCCAATCCCTTACTACAGATTTCCGACGTGGCTTTTTTGTCCCAGATGTCGCTCCATGATCAAGTGGAAATTGGGGATGGAAGAGAAAGGGAAGCCGCCCCGGTGTGCAAATTGTGCTAAGAAAGTAAATCTTGTCCCTATGCGATTTATGGCTGTTTGTAAGGCAGGCCATCTCATGGACGTTCCTTGGGGGAGATGGGCGCACTTCGGTTCGGATAAAACTGAAGCCCAACGACGTTGCCGTGACCATGTGCTCGAGTTTATTTCTGATCCAAACCGAGGAGCTGGTCTCCAGAGTCTCGTGGTGCGTTGTCGGAAGTGCGCTGCAAGGAATGACCTTGAGAGATTGCCGCACAAAGATTCCCTGAAGCCGATATTCAAGTGTTCAGGAACACATCCCTGGCAATCTCCGGATCAAGCGCCAGCCTGTGATCAGGTTCCACAGGTTGTTCAGCGTGGGGCCAGTAATGCCTACTATCCGATGGTAGTTTCTGCGATAGATATCAGGGCAGGCAGTAATTCTGGAAACGATCTGATCGAGACGATTAAGGCACACGCAAAATGGCCGCTTGTCTCCGGGGTTTATTCAATGTTTGATGAGCACGATAGCAGCAGCGTCAAGACTATGATCCAAAAGTCCGTAGATCAGATGCTCAGCGATGGGGCATTAATAAATCTTGGAGTTACCTCGGATACAATTTGGAAAATACTACAAGGCTCGGAATCCGGAGAGGGAAAGGAATTTGGTGTCGACGCTTATAGCGATGATTTACTTCTGGATGAATGGAAAGCTTTCATTGAGCCGCCAGCTCCAGAGCGCAATGCTGATTTCATAGCAGAAATAGTTGATCTGGAATCCTTTGGTTGTGATCTGGCCGTTCATGAAATGGCTGCCTGGAAGGAGTTCCGAAAACTAATTGCTCAGGTAACACTCGCTAGGAAGTTACGTGTTGTCAGGGCTCTGAAGGGGTTTAATCGGCTAGAGCCAGAACTTGAAAGGCTGACTCCTCCAACCTTGGGAGTGAGACCCGGCTGGTTGCCAGCGACCGAAATCTTTGGGGAGGGTATATTCATTGCTCTTGATCTGGAAGAGCTCAATGCTTGGGAAGCGCGATTGCCACCAGAGCATTTGAAGGTAATGAAAAAAAATAGAAACCTCTCTTCCCTCGGATTTCTTCCAGAGATAAGCCCGAGGTTTGTTTTACTTCATACACTATCTCATCTGCTGATGCGGCAGCTATGTTTTGAGTGTGGATACTCTTCTTCATCGTTGACTGAGCGACTTTATTGTGATCCGGCTGAGAATATGGCTGGGCTGTTGATCTATACGGCATCGGCGGATAGTGAGGGAGCTTTGGGAGGGCTTGTCAGAGAGGGACTGCCTGACCGGTTGTATGGAACGTTCAAATCGGCTCTTTTTCGAGCTACCTGGTGTTCCAATGATCCGATTTGTTCCGAAATGCCTCAGCAGGGTGTTCAGGGGCTAAACAAGGCGGCCTGTCATGCTTGCACACTTGTTGCTGAAACCAGCTGTGATCATGCTAATAGCCTCCTCGACAGAAGCGTGGTTCTCGGCACTTTCGACAAGCCGTCGATCGGTTACTTCAGGAAGTTCGCGGAAAAGATCGGTGAATCTCTCGCATGAAGCTTCCAAAGCGCACTGAATTAAGTGAAGAGCAGGAGGATTTCCTGTTGGACGCACCCTTGGACAAACCGGTTATGTGTATTGGCCCCCCGGGGACGGGAAAGACTGTACTTGCACTTTTCCGTGCGGCAGCGTTAGCGAAAAAAGAGAAGCAGGTGGAGCTTGTAATGCATAGCAAGCTACTTAGTAGCTATGTGTCTCGGTCGATACAGGAACTAGGTCTTGGGGTTGAATCGAGCACCTGGCATCAGTGGGTCTATAACAGGTTGTGGTGGAGTGCGAATGCACCCTTCAAAATACCTCAGTTGGAGCAATACTTACCCGACTTTAAAAGAGCCTCCCAGATTCTCGTTTCCGGCAAGATAAAGCGCCCTATCAAAATGTACTGGGAGCATCTAATCATTGACGAGGGGCAAGATTTCCCCAAAGAATTTTATATGTTTTTGTCACTTATAGCTTTGGATGAGAAGGTGTTGGCGGGCAGGCCAATGCCTGGTCTTACGGTGTTTGCTGACGAGAATCAACGGTTGGAAGAGGGTCGGAATTCTACTATCGACGAGATTAACGGATTTCTTGGTGGTTGTGAGATCCATAGTGTTCGTAAGAATTTCCGTAACACCGCTCCTATAGCAAAACTAGCTGCTTATTTTTATGTTGGATTACGAACAGGTGTTCCGGATATTCCTGATAATGTGAAAGGGCCGCAACCAGTTCTACGTCGATTCGAAACAGTTTTGCAAGAGATGCAGTCAATCGTGAGATGGCTGCACAACAATGATGATTGCTCATGCGGAGTAATTGTACCCAACCGCAAAGTCCAGAAATTAGTTGTTGATCTGCTTCAGGACTTGGTCGAGCCTAAAGGATTTCGGGTTCAGAAATACTCTTCTGGTCAGGATGCGGCCTCGATTGATTTTTACAAAAGCGGATGTATCACAGTTATTTGTGATAAAAGCTGTAAGGGACTGGAGTTTGATGCTGTATTTCTTCCCCAGCTACAGTCGTATAAAACCGATGGCGCAGATGAGGACTTCTTCAGGATGAAGATGTATGTGATGATCAGTAGAGCAAAGTCATTTATCCAGATGTCTTTTTCTGACTGCGCAACCACTCCAATGGTCTTGAAAATGCTGCCTCCTCCTGGAAAGGATCTTTTGATATGGCAGGTATGAATATAAATACGGATTCACAGCTGTCGTTTCTGAATGAAGATGGAACAAAAACATACCTCTTCATAACAAATCAAAAAAATTTGTTATCTTTTCTTTCATCAGGAATGATAACGCCCTCTGGCAGTCAGTTTCGCTATCGCGCTGACTCTCGGGACTTTTCGTCGGGAGCTATACCGTTCTGGAAAGGCGGATTGCCGAAGGGTGAAGCTTGGGAGCTTACATTTCAGAATAAAAGTTTAGTTGTTATTGAGTATTCTCAGGACCATGTAGAGAAGTACGCGGATAATTTTTCCTCATATGAGAGTAACGGGCTGGTTGTTGTGAGTGCACCAGTTCCAATTAGTCTCGCTTCGTCCATTTATATGCTATCGGATGAAGCGATAGACGACTTCCTCCTGCGGGTACCAAGTGACGTTATATTTGATCGGTCACTATTCACTTCTCGGCCGTTTTTCCCGAGAATTGAGAATCAGAAACCGGCTGAAATAAATGTTACCGATATCTCTTCGCAAGTAGAAACAATAGATAGTTTTGCAGGAGGAGTCAGGGGGTTAAGTGGTTTTCCAAAGGAAGCTGGACTGGAACTTATCTCAGTCGTTCCCGCCATCCTTACATTTTTGAATGTTTTAAGTCCCTCAAACGTGAAATGGACCGGGATAGAAATCCACGTTTCTCTCTCGGACCAGATACTGCTCACTGCCTTGATGCCCTTGTTGCAGGAGCATAAGGAGGAGAACGGATTTGATCCAATGAGTTTCCTTTCTGCTCTTGAAGGCAAGATAAAGGAAAATGGGGGGGAAGTGCCTGACGAGGTTGTTAAATGGTTCCACTATGTAAGGGCTGTGGTAAATTCTGAAAAGGAAGTCAGGCCGCTCAGCGATGAAGGCGATATTATTCAGCGAGCGCTGCTTCTCTTTACTCTTCGGCCTAGTCTTGAGAGGCTTCAGCTTGCACGAGAGTCATCTATTGCGCCTGGTCCAAAAGTTTTGGCTTTGGCTGTTTTTTTTGCTGGTTGCGCTTCTGGTATTACCAGAATGGCTGCGGAGTTTAAAGGTAGTTACCAGTCTTATAGTCGCTATGTTAAATCGGTTTTGGATGCGATCTGGAACAAGTCTATTCTTAATGCTAGACTAATAAAGAGCTCAACGGCAGGAGGTGCGGCATCAACTTGCTTTGAAGTAAACGGAGAGGTGCTTGTTAAATGTAAAGCCAGACAGGATCCTGTTCTGACAAGAGTTCTTACCCAGGCGCAATCGTTAGGGTATGAGATGAGTTATGATCTCGAAAGTAATGAGCTGATATACGAAGCTCAAATTAAAGAAAAAGTTCGGCAATTAGTCTATGTTGAAACGCTGAATTCTAAGAGCATCGAAGGCTTGGATGTTATCAAGATTATATCACCATGCCTCCACCTGCCGGCTTCAAAAATGCAATCCTTGAAAAAGGCACAGTTGCTCGACCTTCTACTCAGGAATGACAGCGATAACGTTTTTTGTGCATTTGCTTTGAGCCAAAAAAGAAAGGCATTGGTCGTGGAGGCGACTATGATTGTCAATACCATGGATGATATTGAATTCGTTACGCTTTTGACGCATGTTGCAAAGATTGCCTCTGCTTATAAATAATTCATTTTGACTTGAAGCGGAGATATTTAAGGGCTAGCAAAAGCTGAGCAAGACCACGCGGTCGAGTATGCTTGTCATGCTCTTGCGCCTGCCATTTGCGGGTGGTGGCTGTTATTACTTTTTTTGTTTCAGTCTCGCCTTGAGGCTCTTATCCTAGGTGGCGCGAGAGGCCAGTGACCTCGGATTTCATCACTCACAATGAAGTCCGTTATTTCTCCCATTTTGTCTGCGGCGTGCTTGATCCCGCACTCCCATACGACCAGCACCCGCCATCCTAGACCAGCAAGCAAAAGCCGCTGCTCTTCATCTCTCTGTGCATTACGAGTCAATTTGTTTTGCCAGAATTCTCGGCGGGTAGCCGGAGACGTGGCGTAGAAACAATCCGGATGACGGTGCCAGAAACAGCCATGAACGAATATCACAAGGTTATGCTTTTTCAGTACCAGATCAGGTGAGCCCGGGAGATTCTTTTCGTGCAATCTGAACCGATAGCCCATCGCATGCAGATAACGCCTGACCGCAAGTTCTGGTGCCGTATCCTTTCCACGTATGCCGGACATCATTCTGGAGCGGGTTGAACTATCGACAACATCAGTCATGCTTCATGGTCTCCGATGAAAGCAGGATCCGACTCTTTGACGTCCAAGTTATCCGTCATGCTGGGAGAGCTATCTCCAGTTGCGGTCTCGCCTCATGCGCATTTTCGCGCGCAGCAACGATTCTATCCTTCATCAGGCTTGCCACCGCTTCGAATACAGGTACGGCAACGGAGTTGCCGAACTGACGATATGCCTGAGTATCGGACACGGGAATAATGAATAAGCTCTCTCCTGGTTTGTCGAAACCCATCAGACGAGAACATTCCTGCGGGGTCAGACGGCGGGGACGGTTCACCTGGTTGAGCCTATGATCGAATTCAAGAGTGTCTACGAATCCGCGGTCGACCAGAATCTCCGATCCGTCCTTGTGATAGCGCGCAGATAACGTGCGTGCCACATCTTTTGGGCCGGTAAGGCCAAAGCCGAAGCCGTTACCCTTGGCGCGATGCTTCTCGGCGTATCGATACAGGTAGTTCCAGAGCTTCGGTGTCAGAATATATTTTTCATCGACTACAGGGTCCAGCAGATCTCCAAAGGTGGGTCGCTCTGCAGGATACAGGTTCCTGATATCTCGTAACGTGAAGCCCTGATGGACATTCAGATCCCGGCGGAACCCGACCAGCACGATTCGCTCTCGGTGCTGAGGAAGGAAATTCCGTGCATCAATGACTTTGGGGTCCCAGCCTTTGGGCGCATCAACGTCAGCCACCTCATACCCGAGCTCATCCAGGGTCTCGCAGATGATTCGAAAAGTGTTTCCCTTGTCGTGACTCTTGAGATTCTTCACATTTTCCAGAAGGAACGCAGCTGGCCTCTTGGCCGCGATGATGCGCGCCACGTCAAAGAAAAGGGTGCCCTGGGTTTCGCATTCAAACCCATGCTTACGCCCGAGTGAGTTCTTCTTCGAAACACCAGCCAACGAAAACGGCTGGCAGGGGAAGCCGGCCAGCAGCACGTCGTGATCAGGTATCTCACTGCTGATATTCGCGTACGCCTCATCCTCCGACACTTCCGGCTGGTCAGACAGCGTTACGGAGCGGATGTCCAGGTTGAAGGTATGACGCTCGGGATCGCAGTAATGATTCGCCTTGTAGGTCCGCACTGCGTACTTGTTCCACTCGGAGGTAAAGAGACATTCCCCGCCAATGGATTCAAAGCCCTTTCGGATACCGCCTATACCAGCGAAGAGATCTATGAATGTAAACGAGCGAGGACCCGGTGCTGATTTGGGCAGCAATGAAAGGAGATGTTCGTATTCCGCATGAGACAGTTTTGGCGAAGCTTTGCCCTTGCTCCACCGATTGACTGTCTCACGGCACCAAGTGCCAGGACTGACCGTATTAAGTTTCTCTGCCAGCTGGCCCTGATCGTAAATTTCGAGGAGCTTCTGCATCAAAGCCCAGTCGTCGTTGAGCAAGGGTGCCGTGGAGGAGTGCAAAAGCAGACTGCTGGAGTTGGTGGCCATGGAGTTGCTCTCTGGGTCAAATGTGTGATCGACTGTCACCATTCTATCCCAGAGATCTCAAAAGTAAACTGTGCCGACCAAAAAAACACTGTTTGAGTATACAGTAATCAGGTTGGGGGCAGCGCTGCTGGTCAAAAATGCTAGAAAAGCGAGCTTTAGAGGGAAATAAGCCAAATATAGCTTCAGTTGCAGATGGTTAACCTTCTGCGAGGCTTGGGACAATAGGCAAGCGTAGTTTTGTGGTACCAGTCATCTCAAGAGTCGAGATACATTGATTTTATGTAAGTGCTTAGCCTGCTTCTGAGCTCCTAGCGGTTAATGCCAGAGTGTTGTTCGCGATGGCATCGCGGGCATAGGGCGGCCGTGTTCTCAATGGAATCAGCACCGTTCTTCGCCAATGGCCTGATGTGATGAATTTCAAGGTAGAACGAAGAATTTTCCCGTAGAAAAAGGTCGGCGTCGCAGGAAGGCATCTCACAGCTACCGGTTGCCCGTCTCAACGTAGCGGCTACCACCTCCGGAGATCGGATATATTCCGTTCGCATGACCTCCCCTGGTGCCAAGATCTTGCGGCGCCTTGCGAGTACGCTCATACAGCTGCTTCGAGGACAGGAATGATATGACCCGCAGATGAGTCTCTTCATCGGACAGGTGCTTGATCGCCGCAGTTTTGATGGCGAAGAGTTCTGGACCTATATGGCCGATCAGGACATCGTCACCGATACTAAGCCATTCCCGGATAAATGTTCGCCCATTCGCGTCTCGGAGACTCTTTTATTTTCATTACGTAGCGCCTCGTACAATGATGCTTCGACCTTGGTCTTCGTCTCAAGAGGCGTTATCAGTTGGAGGTTGCTTCCCTCGCTCCTCCCGGACTTCAGCTCTGTTATTCCCGTGCTATGAAAAAACATTCAGCTGGCGCTGGATTTCCACGTAGGCAGACTTTTTCTTGTCCGTGCTGGTGGCGGTCTTGATGCCGTAACTGTCAAAAATGGCCTTCCAGAGGAGCTCGCGCGTCGGATGGGCTGGTTTGGCGGACGTTTTCATGGCATTTAAGGTAATTCCACAAGGACTCGTTGTCCATCATGCGGTCGAGTGGATACCATAAGCTGTAACCTCAAAGGACTGCTTTCTCGCATGGAAAATCTCAGCAAACATTTCAAAGGTGTAGCTGCAAAATACCTCTCGGCTGTCGATGCCACCCCACGCTCGCACCAACATGAAATAGGATCAAACGCCTTCATTCGTATTCTTGGCAATCCCGGTAGCGAAAAGGTTTTCTTCGAGGGTGTCTTTCTTTATTTCGATGATTCTAGTGAAGAGCCCCTCAAGGCCACCGGAGTTCTCACCTGGTATGACACCCGATTGAAGCAGGCGCATCGGAATCCCGAATACCGGCTTTATTATCGTGAAAATGCAGTAACCCAGAGAATGCAGGAAGGTGATTTCTGCGTCATCGCTACCTTGCCGGATGGCACGTTGATGGTTGTCGTAAGTCCCAAGGGCTCGACAAGCGAACAGCAGGTAAAGTGGTTGTTCAGCATAGATCAGTTGCCGCTGAAGGGGTTTGAAGTCCATCAGGTGGACGTCAGGCGTGGCGTCAGTGTTGTTGAAGCCATGATACTGGAGGAGCTGGGGATCGAAGTTCGCAAGGATGACGATGACTGGCTAGGGCGTATCATTGATCGATTCGGTGACAGGTTTCCGGTCACCGCGGAATTCAGCAGATACGCGAGGGAGACGTGTGACTGGGGTGGATGCGCACTTGAGGACCCTGATGCGGCCCTTGTGGCCTGGATTGAGCATGAGGAGATGTTGTTTCGTACATTGGAGCGGCAGATTGTTCAGGTACGACTTGATCAGGGGTTCGAGGACGTCGAAAGTTTTATCAGTTTCTCCCTCAGCGTCCAGAACAGACGTAAATCACGAGTAGGACACGCGCTCGAGCATCATCTGGCGGCTGTCTTCATTGACAGTAAGCTTCCATTTGGAAGGCAGGTTGTGACGGAGAACCGTGCAACAGCTGATTTTTTATTCCCGGGCCAGAAGGAATATGACGACGCCACATATCCGAGTGAAAAGCTTGTGATGCTGGCATCGAAGTCAACCTGCAAGGATCGCTGGCGCCAAGTACTTGCGGAGGCTGGCAGAATCCAGCCCAAGCACCTCTTCACCCTTGAGCCTGCCATAAGCCCTCATCAGACCGCAGAGATGCAGGCCCACAGACTACAGTTGGTCGTGCCGGCTCAGTTGAAAGGGTCGTACACTCCTGCACAGCAGCAATGGGTGCAGGATCTTGCCTCTTACATGGATCTGGTTCGGTCAAGATTGGCCTGAATCCCAGCAAGACCATATTCGATTTTCGGGTTAGCGCCTTCACGTAAACCTTTATTTTGTGTAGGCCAACGATCCAGGTTTCTTTCACCAACAGTTTGATCATGGACAGTTGCGCGCGATCTTGCTTTAGAGTCTGGCGCGTGTCTATAAAAGCAGGGAGGACCCAACCATATCAATCCTGATTTTAAAATTTAACTGGGCAGCCATTGCGGGAGGTTGTTGTGATGATGAATTTAAGAAAGCCATGCACGCATGGAATAAGAGCTTTTTTTGATGTCAAAGGATAGCCGCTTCGCGAATGGGCGTTGTCAAAATCGCTCGCATTACTCACGCTTTTTTGGCCATCTCGCACAACACTGAAGGCGTCTCACATTCGTTCGCCACCTTGCTCGTGATTGTGCGAATGCCCACAACGCCCCCATACTCGATTGTCGAGTATGGGGCAGAGCAAGGCGTACCCGATGAATCGGGTACGCCTTCGTTTTTTTGACATCAAATCTTAGCCGGAGGCGGCGTTGCCGCTCCGAAGGAACGATCTGGCTGGGGTGAGGACCTAGCTGCTGCCAGTCGAAGCGCCAGCCAGAAAGGCAGACGGATATAGCTGCTTCAGCCCTAGTGGTTTGGGCCGCTGCGATCAGGGCGGTAAATCATGGTCTCGAACCGACGCATTCCAGCGGGCTTGACCTTGCCTCTTATTTCATCAAGCTGGGCATCCTGGGCGGGCGAAACCTTGATAGCGGATCCGTTTCCGCGCCTCTTGTCCCCGTAGACAGACACCGAATTGGTAGACTGATGACCCATTATATAGGCGACAACCCGAGCGTCCTTGCCTGAGGCCTTTAGGTTGGAACCCACCTGGTGTCGCATTGAATACAATGTAGGGACGGCATTGCGTCGAGGCCACAACCTAGTACCTTCATCCCGCAGCCGATGACGGATAGCATCCATGGATTTATCTGACTGGCTTAAAATCATCAGGCACGTTTCTATTATCGATAGCGTGCCAGCATCATCCACGGTCAACAATCTATCGGCGCCTCTAGTGTTAGCGTGGCTTTTCTTGGCCCCCATGATAGCTATGATGCCGTCTTTAACAGTCATCTTCTTGAGCTCTGCGGGCCGCGCACCTGTGAACTTGATCAAAGTCAGCGCCGCCCATTCTTCGTGGTGCTGCTTGTCGAGGAGATGTGCAGCGATCACTGCGTAATCCTCATCCGAGAAGTGTTTTGCCCTTGGCGGCTGCACCTTTTTTTTTATCGGGCTGCCCGGTGCGGTAACGGGGTTCTCTATCTCAAGAATCGACCGCGCTGCATCGGAATATTTTCGTTCAGCTAAACCAAATGCGATGGCGTTTTTAAGTCTTCTAAAATAAGCGATGCTGAACTGAGGTGCCAGTTCCACAAGTGTCTCTGTTATTGTGCGGGGTGTAAGCTCTTTGCCTTGCATGTGTTGAGTAAAAAAATGCGCACAGAGTTTTCGATAAGCATGTTTCGTTGATTCTTGCATGGTATTCACCTGTTTTTATTGTTTTAGTGGGTTAACGCAAATAACTTTGCCATGTCGTAAACGACATGGCAGTGATGGGTGTCTTTGCTCTATAGGTTAGTCGTACGCCTGCCTCGTTTACGGCGCCCAGCCTGGCCCGCCAGAAGGCTTCTGTAGTTGGGCCATTTGATGTGGCTTAAATCTATCTGATAGGTCAGACCGAGCTCGATTTGCTCAAGCATGCATACGCTCAATGGCGTAGAAAGATAGTGTTTCGCTGTGACATCTGACGAACCGCTGCGATGTCCCAGTAAATAAGCAATAGTGCTAGTTGGAATGCCAGAGGCTTCCAAACGTAACGCAAAGGTGCGCCTGAAACTTTTAAAATTCCAGCCGCCATCACGAGTATGGGGGCAGTGCTCACCGATATAGCCGGCACCGGTCCTTGGGCCGCAAAAAAAACGGCTTGGGTTGCGAGAATAAAGGTGCGTTGGATGGTACGTCAGTTCGGGAAATAACAAGGCATCTTCGCCTTCCGCCTGGCGTCGCTCCAGTACAAAGTCCAGAAACCCCAGAGCTTTCAAGGCAGAGCATATGGGTATCTGTCTGCGGGACTGCTCGTTCTTGATCGATTTACGATGCCCATGGTCATTGATACTGATTAGATCGACACCATGTACATCCCGAATTATGTCATGCACACGCAGTTGGCACAGTTCGTTAAGGCGGCCGCCGGTGAACAAGGCTAAGGGCATGAGCCAGAAACGATATGAATGGGCATCCTGATCTACCTTGTTAGCGGTCTGGTACGGCCAGCCGGAATATAAACAAGTGAGGTCAGCGTCAGAAAACGGCTTTGAAATCTGTGAGTTTTTTGTCCGTGTCGCCTTGATCTTGATGGGCTTCGATATAAGGTTGTCGTTTAACGCCTCATTTGCTATGCGGTTGAAGAGACGGTAGTAGGTTTCAACGTTTGTACCCTGACTTGCAGACCGCTGGTTTTTTCGCAACATTGCTGGCAGTTCTGCTTTCAAAATGCGCGCGGCATCTTCGTCGAGGTCGCTGACCTTCATGTCAGGGCGCTCGCCAGTGAGTACAGTGGCTAGCTTCTCAAAACGCGAGGTGATCATCATTTTCGACTTTGGAGAATAGTACGTTTCGCGCAAGAAGCGATTGAGTACAGTCTCAATATATTCCGCAAGAAGCGGAGACTTCTTGGTTCTATTGATTGACTCGATGACGGCTGACAGATGTGCCAAGGCAACATTGAGACTTTCTTCATGGCCCGGTTCGCAGACCAAGTGTAATCCGGTTGAAACCGGTATTGTTATTGTAGTGTTCACGATGACTCCTAGTGGGTGAGTCATCAGAATACAAGTTTAAACGGGGTTGTAAACTAGACGGCGGGCTGGTTTCGGTTATGGTTTTAAATTAGTGTTTTTATTGGCAACTTGCCAATAGAAATAATACAGGCGAAGGATTTTCGCCTGTATTAAAAGTTAAGCTTATCGGGTTATTCAGTCGATAGATCTGCGAGGTCTACCCGTACGAAATACCCCCTGAAGTTTTTGTAGCGCAACATAGTGCTTATAATGAATATGCTTGAGTGACACACCATAATCGAGTTTGTCGAGCTCCTCTTTTAATACCGATGCTGGATAAACATCGCCGTACCCCCCCGTAGTGGTCTTGTCAGCATGACCCACCAGGGTTTTTACGATTAGCATGTCCAGTTTTTGCCGCCGGAATTGTTGGATAAAAGTGTGTCTCAGACCATGGAACGTTAAGCGGTCTTCACCAAGGCCGCATAACCCGAGGTATCCTGAGCTACTTGTGCCCACAAACCATTTGGACGCGACATGGCTCGTAGCAAGCGTGGTGGATGTCGAAACGTTGTCGAACAGCTGCGCAGTTGGGTCTTTGACGGCCGCCCGTCTGCTTTCAACGAACTCAAGAAAGCCCATGCTCAGTAGCGCATGATGCAAGGGGACCAGTCGATCCGACTCCTGAGTTTTCAGCTGTCTGTCGCCTGTGCGGCTGATGTGGATGACCCAAACCTGTTCCTCCATACGCACATCCGTTAGCTGTAATTGACACAGCTCGGCGAGTCGACATCCAGTATATAGTCCCAGTAATGGGAGCCAGAACTTGAAGTCATCAAGCCGCCACTTCGGTGCGGTATCAAGCGTCAGAGCGGGGCCTTTCAAAAGAGCCTCGACCTGCCCTGGACTGTAAGTGCGTTTGCGAGGAGCTTCAGCACCTTTGAGCTTGAAAACCAGCCCGTGGGCAATGTCGGTTTTTAGAAGGTCATGGTCATGCGCGTGGCGGAACACAGCTCGGATCAACTCGAAAAATTTCTTGACCGTCCTCGGGTGGAGCGATTCGACCGTCGGGTCGTCCATTAACTGTGCCAGCGGGGCATGCCTTAGGGTGGCGAGCTTGTTGCGGTTTTTTGGATAGTCGCGAATCCGCTCGCGCAGCGCGACCATGTCGGCTCGGGTTAACGTTTTGATTGACCGGTGTCCGCCCAATAGCTCGGACATCGCTTCCAGGCGAGCGTGGACAGAAATCCGGGTCCTCGGGTTTCGCCACGCGCCTTCCTTCAGCTGCGTCGACTCAAAGTGATCAACCAGCTGGGAGACTGTCATGCTGTCAGCATCAAGGGGGGCGGGATTGACGGCAGAAAATCCGCCGTTTACTTCGTTGATCAATGACTCAAGCTTTTGCCGTTTCTCATCCGGGAGGATACTGCTTAGTGCTGTGAGCAACGCGATGGCCGCTGGGTCGAGGCCGCTCTTCTGTGGATCTTCGGTTTTGGTCGATGGCCTAAGAGGCAATGACTCGAGAGGTGGAAGCCCGCTTGTCGTTAGCCTGACCACTTCGTTCATCTCGGCCAGTGCTCTTTCATATGCACCGTCCTTGCACTCGCTATGACAGTGTCGGATCAAAATGGAGTCGAAGCGCTGGCCGAGGCGCACGCATAACAAATAAGCGAGAATGGGACTGGCGGTCTGGAGCGACAACTCGAAATGTGCTTTTGCCGAGCCGCCTGTATTGACCATTTCCTGCGTGAGAACAAACACACCGCACGGCCTTTGGACGAGCTTGGCTTTGCCCAGCCGACGCATGGGATTTCGCGTTGTGTGCATGCTGATATGCATAGTGAGCGCCGTGAGTGACTGCGGCAGCCAGGACGGCAGATACTCGAGGCCTGCTCCTTTGTCGGGGCGGGCGTAGCTCAGATACTCATATAGCGCCATCAGAATAAACGCGCCGTCCCAACCACCGTTGAACGATAACTGCGGGTCGATTTGTTCGAGGAGCCCGATAGCGGTCAGGATATAAATTGCCGCGTCGGTAGCCGCGCCGGCATCGGAGGTGCCCAGCGGCCAGTCAAGGCGATGCCAGTCAAAACGACAGAGCGTCGTGAGTTTCTCGCTGGGTTCGAGCATGAAGACAATCTCGCCGCCCGGATTGGTCCTGAACAACGCCTCGCCGTTCTCGGACAGTTTGTTGAGACGTTCGATCCCTTTCTTCATGCTCATGCGAGCCAATTCGGCGGGATGGGGGAAGGTGGTCCAGATCTGCCGGGCAAGCTTCAGCTGCGCTTGAACCGTCTTGTGCAGGAGCTCGATCTTGTTGGCGATCAGGTCAATGTCGGCAGGGCTGGGTGCGTAAGACGTCTTACCGAGACTCTTGAGAGCTTGATCGAGGTAGGCGCACAGCTGTCGCGCCAAAGGCTCATCACGGCCGAGGGACCAGCGCAATTGGCGCGGCAATGCCTTATGGCTCGTCAGGTGTTTTGGAAGGGTGTAATAAAACTGGAAGCCTGCGTTTTCGGTGAAAACGAGGTGAAGCTGTCGTGCTGAGGATTTCTTGCTGTAGGACATGGTGGCATACCTGTATGAGTTCAGAGTTGGACTCTGAGCACACACCTACCACCGGTCCTACCACCAACCCCTTGATTTACAAGGGATTGATGTCTTAATTGGTGGAGCCGGGGGGATTTGAACCCCCGTCCGCCAGTCCGCCGCTATCGGTTCTACATGCTTAGCCATCTCTACTGAGTTAACTCCTCACCGCCCGAGTGGCAGGGTGCTTGGAGCGAGTTGTGTAATGTTTAGCCGCGTTGTCCACAACGTACTAGGCGGCGATCCTGTTCTATCTGACAATCACTTCGAGTTTACAGGCATCCTCTAATGATCGCTGGAGCCGAAGCTACCAGAAGTGCTATCTAGGCTGCTTACGCAGCTAGTTGAGCACCATAATTGTCGTCATTGGCAATTATATAGTTTTGCAACAGTGGATTTACGAGTTCTGTTACCAACTCGGCATGCCCCTCCAGTTTTGTAACCGTCGTCGAATCCAAATCGGCCCCAAATCTTTCAGGTGTACTACTGAGACGTGATTGTACGCTAAAGGTTCCATGCGTCATAGGGCGCTCGCGTCTGGCGTTTGTGCTTTATGGGAAATGCAGGCAAAAAAATACCCTGACGGGCAGGGTATAGGGTGTTGCTTGCTTTAAACCATAAACCGGACTGGTGGAGCGGACCAGCCCTGTTAATAGTAAGACGAGGTGATTTTCGATTAGTTCAAAAAAAAGTGAAAAAAATTTCAGCGCTGGTTATCGCGAACGACGCGCTGCTTCTCTCGATCCCAATCGCGCTCTTTGAGGGTCTGGCGTTTATCGAAATCTTTCTTGCCGCGGACCAGCGCGATTTCGCATTTAACCAGATGCCCCTTCCAGTAAAGCGCTAGCGGGACGCAGGCAAAGCCCTTCTGCTGGACGCCGGTAATCAGCTTGTCCAGTTCACGGGCGTGCAGTAGCAGCTTGCGCGTGCGGGTTGGATCTGCGACCACGTGGGTGCTGGCTGTCATCAGCGGCGTGACGTGTGCACCCAGCAGGAAGGCTTCGTTATTTTTCAGCAGTACATAGCTGTCGACGAGTTGCACTTTTCCTTCGCGCAGGCTTTTGACTTCCCACCCGGTCAGGGCGAGGCCCGCCTCGAAGCGATCTTCAACGAAGTAGTCGTGTTTGGCCTTTTTGTTCAGCGCGATGGTGCCGCTGTTGGCCTTGGCGTTTTTTTGCTTGCTCATAGGCGGCGTATTATACCTGTATTTGCGGGTAAAACATGTGTTGCTTTGCTGTTTCACTGACTGTTTGAACGGCATAAAGTGCCCGTTTCGCGCTCTATGGTCTAGTGATCGCATAGACTTACTTGTGGCGGCTGATCAAAATCTGGACAATGCCGTTCTTTTTTTCAGCACAGGCCGGGAACGGAAATGAGCGACGAGAAGGTATCGATTCACGGGATCTGGGCAAGTCGTTGGGTTTTCATTCTGGCGGCAACCGGTTCGGCGGTGGGTCTTGGCAATATCTGGAAGTTTCCCTATATGGCCGGTACCTACGGCGGTGGGGCCTTCGTTCTGGTGTATTTGTGCTGCATTGCGCTGATCGGTTTGCCGGTGATGCTGGCGGAGACGCTGCTGGGGCGGCGTGGGCGGCAGAGTCCGGTGAATACGCTGCGCAGCCTTGCGCGTCAGTCTGGTGCCTCCGAGCGTTGGTCCTGGGCCGCCATGATGGGCATGCTCGCGGCTCTTCTGATTCTGTCCTTCTACAGTGTCGTGGCGGGCTGGGCGCTGGATTACATTATTGCCATGGCGCGTGGTGAGTTCACGGGTATCGACGGGGCCGGAGCAGGGGCCAAGTTCGATGCGCTGACGGCTGATCCTCTGCGTCTAACTATCTGGCACACGCTGTTTATGCTGCTGACCGCTTTTATTATTGCCAAGGGCGTCGTCGCCGGTCTTGAGCGTGGTCTGCGCATTCTGATGCCTTTGCTGTTCGTGCTCCTGGTTCTGTTGCTAGGTTACAGCCTGACCACCGGGCACTTTATGGAAGGCGTGCACTTCTTGTTTCACTTTGATCTTGCCAAGGTACCGGAGGGCATTCTGGCGGCGATGGGGCATGCCTTCTTCACGCTGAGCGTTGGCGTGGGGTCAATTATGGTGTTTGGCGCCTACATGCCGCGCAAGGCGTCGCTAGGGTCAACCATTATCACGGTGGGCATATTGGATACCGTGGTTGCATTGACCGCTGGTATGGCGCTTTTCCCTATCGTGTTTGCCGCAGGGCAGACGCCAGGCGCTGGCCCGGGTCTGATGTTTGTTACCTTGCCTATCGCCTTTGGCAATATCGGCATGGGCACCGTGTTTGGTGTGGTGTTCTTTATTTTGGTTGCGGTTGCGGCCTGGAGTTCGGCGATATCCATGCTGGAACCTGCCGTCGCCTATTGGGTGGAGCGCAGTGGTAAAAGCCGACCCAAAATAACCGCATTGATGGCGTTATTTTGTTGGCTGGTGGGCCTGGGTACGGTGTTTTCGTTCAACCTGCTGGCGGATGCACGTTTCTTTGTTTCTAACGCCGATGGCTGGCATTTCTTCCTTTGGACCGAAGAGGGCGGTAAGACCTTTTTCGAGAGTATCGACTATTTGACCAGTCGCATATTCCTGCCTTTGGGCGGGCTCTGCTTCGTGCTGTTTGCGGGCTGGGTACTGGATCGCGATGTGTTCCGTGCTGAGCTGGCGTTGACGTATCCTCGCCTGTTTCCGGTGATATATTCGTTGTTACGCTATGTTGCCCCGACAGGTATTCTGATTATCTTTCTTACGGAACTGATTAAGTGATAACCGCATGACGCATATTCAACGTTCGGCCCTGCTGCCTTATCCGGCAGCTCACCTTTATGAGTTGGTTAATCGGGTGGAGCGCTATCCTGAGTTCCTGCCCTGGTGTTCCGAGGGCAAGGTGATCAGTGAGAGTGACATTGAAATGTGCGCTGAATTGACGGTCGCCAAAGCCGGGTTTTCTCAGTCCTTTACGACACGCAACACGCTTATTCCCGGTGAGCGCATTGCGCTGCACCTGGTTGATGGTCCGTTCAGCGATCTGCAGGGTGTTTGGGAGTTCAAAGCCCTGGGCGAGAATGCGTGCAAGATCACGCTGGATCTGAAATTCGATTACTCGGGGCCGTTGGTCAAGGCTACGCTGGGTCCGTTGTTCAATCAGGCGGCTAATACCTTGGTTGATGCCTTCTGTCAGCGGGCCAAGGAGTTGCACGGTGGCTGATAAAACTATGGTGGTTGAGGTGGCTTATGCTTTGCCGCACAAGCAAAAGATCATCAGCTTAAGTGTGCCCGAAGGTACCAGCATGAGCGAGGCGGTAGCGTTATCGCGTATGGGTGATCACTTTCCTGAGCTTGATGTGGCAAGCTGCCCGTTGGGGATTTTTGGCAAGACAGTGGCCAAACCGGCAGAGCGAGTGTTGCAGCCGGGGGAGCGGGTTGAAATGTATCGCCCCTTGATTGCGGACCCCAAGGACGTGCGTAAGCAGCGTGCGGCCAAGGCCAAGGCGGCAAAGGAAGATAGCGCGTAACCGATGGGGCTGGCGCAAGGGCGCTCGCGGCGCCCTTGTTGAAAAGCCTTGTTACTCGCCAGTGCCCAGCGGTGCGCCGAGGTCGACGGGGTAACTTTCGGTCTCGCTATTCTGCTGACCGCCCATGATCTCTTCGTCGGTGCTGGCGCCGGGAACAAAGTCACCAGACAGGCCAACCAGTCGGTTGTCGTCAAAGTTCAGGCTGATGCGCTCTTGCACGCGGTCGCTGCGGCCTGACTTCAAGCTATACAGATAATCCCAGCGCTCTGGATGGAAAGTATCCTGTATCAGGGGAGTACCCATGATAAAGCGTACCTGCCGTTGAGTCATGCCGGGGCGAAGTTGATCTACCATGTCTTGCGTCACGACGTTGCCTTGCTGTACGTCGATTTTATATACCCCGGGGATAATGCCGCATCCGCTGAGGGTGATAGAGACAGTGCATAGCAGCATAAGGAGTATTTGATTAATGCTTTTTGGCGTCACGTGGTAACATCCACTATCTTTGAATGGCTGAATGGCCTTGAATCATACCCGACTGATCCCGCCCTGCGAAGCGCTGAACGAGAAAGTAACCATGGTAGAAAATCAAGAACTCCGCAAAGCTGGCCTGAAGGTGACCTTACCTCGGGTTAAAATTCTGCAAATGCTCGACGGCTCACAAGAGCGTCACATGAGTGCCGAGGATGTTTACAAGGCGCTAATGGAGGCTGGTGAAGATGTCGGCCTGGCGACGGTATACCGTGTATTGACCCAGTTTGAAGCAGCCGGTCTGGTTGTTCGCCACAATTTTGATGGTGGTCACGCCGTGTTCGAATTGGCTGATGGTGAGCATCACGACCATATGGTCTGTGTTGATACCGGTGAAGTGATTGAATTCTTTGACCCGGAGATTGAGCGCCGCCAGCGCGAGATCGTCAAAGAGAATGGCTTTGAACTGGTTGATCACAACCTCGTGCTATATGTGAAGAAATCGTCTGCCGACAAGTAAGTAGTTTGTTGGTGCTCAGCACAAAGCCAGACCCTGCGGTCTGGCTTTGTTGTTTTTGCCTCACGGCGTTAGCTGACGGCAGATAACAGCTTGCGCGCGTGAGCAAGCGATTCGTCTGTCATGTCGATGCCGCCCAGCATACGCGCGACCTCCTTTACTCTGCCGTGCTCGTCCAGCTGATCAATGCAGGTGCGAGTCTCATTCTTGCTTTGTTGCTTGCGCACAAACAGGTGTTGATGACCTTGTGCCGCGACTTGCGGCAGGTGGGTTACTGTCAGTACCTGGCCGCGTGCGCCGAGCTGGCGCAGGAGCTGGCCGACGATTTCGGCGGTGGGGCCACCAATACCTACATCAACCTCATCAAATACCAGCGTGGGTACGCGAGAGGTTTGCGCTGTGATCACCTGAATCCCCAGGCTGATACGCGAGAGTTCGCCGCCGGAGGCGACCTTGGCCAATGACTTGGCTGGTTGGCCAGGGTTGGCGCTAACCAGAAACTCAACGGTCTCAAGCCCGGTAACCGGATAGCCCACCGCGTCTAACGCCGTTAGTTGTAGCTCAACTCGGCCGCCGGGCATGCCAAGTTGCTGTATTTCTTTGCTCACAGCCTTGCTCAGGCGTACTGCTTCTTTCTTGCGACTGGCGGAGAGCTTTTCGGCCAGTTTTTGGTAATGCTCTTGATAGGCCTGCAACTCTTCTTGCAGTTGCTCTGCGTCGGCGCCTCTTTGTTGTTGCGCTTCAAGTTCATCGATTAGCTGTTGTTGCAGCGCAGGCAACTCTTGCGGAGTGATGCGATGCTTGCGCGCCAGCTCAAAAATGGCGCTCATGCGTTCTTCTACGTGTTGCTGTCTTTCCGGATCTGCTTCGAAGTGATCCAGGTAGCGGGTCAGCTCGCCTACCGCCTCTTCAATCTGTATCTGCGCACTGGCGATCAAGTCGTTGGCGTCGCGCAGGTGTGCGTTGTGCGCCTTGAAGCTATCCAGGCGTTGCAGGCAGGAGGTCAGGGCTTCCAGCACGCTGCCGGCGTCGTTTTCGCTGCAGACATTTATGACGTGTTGGCAGGAGTGCTGGATCTGGTCGGCGCTGGCGAGCTGGCGTTGCTCGTTTTCCAGCGCTTCAAGTTCGCCTTCTTGCAGGCTGAGGTTTTCCAGTTCATCCAATTGGTAGGCTAGCAACTGCTGACGGGCAAGCTGCTCGTCACCCTGCTGACTGAGTTGGTTGAGCGTTTTCTCGGTTTGCTTGCAACGCTGCGCGGCCAGCTGAACCTGTCGTGCCAGATCACCGGCGCCGGCAAACTCGTCCAGTAGACGGCGGTGGGTATCGGTCTTGAGTAGCGATTGGTGTTCATGCTGGCTGTGGATATCGATCAGCATTTCGCCCAGTGCACGCAAGTCCTGCTGTGGGCATGGCGAGCCGTTGATGTAGCCACGCGAACGACCTTCGGCGGTAATCACGCGGCGCAGTATCACCTGGTGATCGTCCTGCTGCAGGTCGCGGTTTTTCAGCCACTCCTGTGCTTCGGCTATGTCGCCAATATCGAAGGTAGCGAGTATGTCGGCTTTGTCAGTTCCGGGGCGCACGGTGCCGCTATCCGCACGGCCACCCAGGGTCAGTGCCAGCGCGTCGAGCATGATCGATTTGCCGGCGCCGGTTTCGCCGGATATAACGCTCATACCGCCGCGCAGCTCCAGCTCAAGATGGTCGACAATGGCGTAATTATTGACCGCAAGGTGTACCAGCATGACTCGCGCTCCCTTGGTAAGTGTTCTGGTTATTTATACAGTAGTTTGCTTTGTGTCGACAAGTGCCGCCTTAAAATTGGCATGACTTGCCTAATTCCCCTTGAAGCGCTGAATTGCGACCCCATATAGGTTGGCAGCAAGGCTTATATTGATCTGGGCAGGGCGGCTCCGCGGTTTTATAGGTGTTTGCCGTATGCCCCTTTTTTTGCATGACAGGAGAAACAGATGGCAGATGAACAGAGACCCGATCTGCAGGATCAGGACGGCCTGGTAGACGAGACCCTGGATACGCCTGAAGGTGATCTTGCGGCACGCATTGCCAGTCTGGAAGAGCAGCTGGCGACAGCTCAGGATCAGGCCATTCGCGCAGCTGCGGATGTGCAGAATGCGCGGCGTCGGGCGGAGCAGGAAGTTGAGAAGGCGCACAAGTTTGCGCTGGAGCGCTTTGCCGGTGACCTGCTGCCGGTACTCGATAGTCTGGAGCGTGGTTTGGAGTTGTCCAATCCGGACGATCCGGCGATCAAGCCGATGCGCGAAGGTATTGAGCTGACGCTGAAGATGTTTGCTGACACCTTGGGTCGTTTTCAAATCGTCCCGGTTGTGCCTGAAGGTGAGCCCTTTAATCCGGAGTTCCATCAGGCGATGGCAATGGAAGAAAGCGCTAATGTTGAGCCAAATACTGTGCTCAAGGTGTTCCAGAAAGGTTACACGTTAAGCGGTCGTTTGTTGCGCCCCGCTATGGTGGTAGTCAGCAAACCGCCGGTAGAGCCCGCTCCCTCTATTGATGAGCAGGCTTGAAATAAATTTCGGTGACCCCATTTAGGGTTCATACGCAGAATAAACCTCGCCGCTGGTTAGACGCGGCAGCATGACTTGGAGAATTAAACATGGGCAAGATTATCGGTATTGACTTGGGGACCACCAACTCCTGCGTCTCCATTATGGAAAATGGCACAGCCAAAGTTATTGAGAATGCTGAGGGCGGTCGTACTACACCCTCTATCGTCGCCTACACCAAAGACGGCGAGACGCTGGTAGGTCAGTCTGCCAAGCGCCAGTCTGTGACCAATCCGCATAACACTCTGTACGCGGTGAAGCGTCTGATCGGTCGTCGTTTTGAAGAAGACGTCGTTCAGAAAGACATCAAGCTGGTGCCTTACAAAATCGTTAAAGCCGACAATGGCGATGCCTGGGTTCAGGTTAACGATGAGAAAATGGCGCCGCCGCAGGTGTCGGCAGAAGTGCTGAAGAAAATGAAGAAGACCGCCGAAGACTATCTTGGCGAGCCGGTGACCGAAGCTGTTATTACGGTGCCTGCGTACTTTAACGATAGTCAGCGTCAGGCAACCAAGGATGCTGGCCGTATTGCTGGTCTGGACGTCAAACGCATCATTAACGAGCCTACCGCAGCAGCGTTGGCTTACGGTATGGACAAGGCGCGTGGCGACTCCACCATCGTGGTCTATGACCTGGGTGGCGGTACCTTCGACGTGTCTGTGATTGAAATTGCCGAAGTTGACGGCGAGCACCAGTTTGAAGTGTTGGCCACCAATGGCGACACCTTCCTGGGTGGCGAAGACTTCGATATGCGCCTGATCGACTATCTGGCCGATGAGTTCAAAAAGGAAAACGGCGTTGATCTGCACAACGATCCGCTGGCCCTGCAGCGGCTTAAAGAGGCAGCAGAGAAAGCCAAGATCGAGCTATCTTCCAGTCAGCAGACTGATGTGAATCTGCCGTACATCACCGCAGATGCGTCTGGTCCGAAGCACTTGAATGTTAAAGTGACTCGCGCCAAGTTGGAATCGCTGGTTGAAGAGCTGATCAAGCGCAGTATCGAGCCTTGCCGTGTAGCCATGAAAGATGCTGGTCTGGATATTTCCGAGATCAACGATGTCATTCTGGTTGGTGGTCAGACGCGCATGCCGCTGGTGCAGAAGACAGTGTCCGAGTTCTTTAACAAAGAGCCGCGCAAAGACGTTAACCCTGATGAAGCGGTTGCCATTGGCGCCTCTATTCAAGGTGCGGTATTGGCCGGTGATGTGAAAGACGTTCTGCTGCTGGACGTGACTCCCCTGTCTCTGGGTATCGAAACCATGGGCGGCGTGATGACGGCGCTGATCGAGAAGAACACCACTATCCCGACCAAGAAGTCGCAGGTGTTCTCGACTGCTGACGATAACCAGACTGCCGTGACCATTCACGTGCTGCAGGGTGAGCGTAAGCAAGCTGGTCAGAACAAGTCACTGGGTCGTTTTGACCTGGCCGATATTCCGCCAGCACAGCGCGGTGTGCCGCAGATCGAGGTCAGCTTTGACATCGATGCCAACGGTATTCTGAACGTGTCTGCTAAGGACAAGGCTACCGGTAAAGAGCAGTCGATTGTGATCAAGGCTTCTTCTGGTCTGTCCGATGAAGAGATCGATCAAATGGTGCGTGATGCCGAGGCTAACGCCGAGGAAGATCGCAAGTTTGAAGAGCTGGTCACGACTCGCAACCAGGCCGATCAGTTGGTACACGCGACGCGTAAAACCCTGACTGAGGCTGGTGACAAGGCGACCGAAGAAGAGAAGACGGCGATCGAAGCAGCGCTGACTGATCTGGAAGCGGCCATTAAGAGCGATGACAAGGATGCGATTGAAGCCAAAATCAACGCGCTGTCCGAGGCATCCGGTCCGCTGGTTCAGAAGATGTACGCTGAGCAGGCGCAGGCAGGTCAGGCTGACGCCCAGAGTGCTGAAGCTGAAGCCGGGAATGATGGCGACGACGTAGTCGATGCTGAGTTCGAAGAGGTCAAGGACAACAAATAAGTCCTTGATGAACCGCGGTTCTTGGGCGCCTGTGCAGTGATGTAGTGGCGCTGAAGACCGACTCTGCCAGGCAACGCGGGAGCTTCTCCCGCGTTGCCGTTTGTGCCGAGTGAACGTGAAGGAAGCCGAGTAAAATGTCCAAGCGTGATTATTATGAAGTGCTGGGTGTCGAGAAGGGCGCCAGTGAAGCCGAGCTGAAAAAGGCTTATCGCCGCTTGGCGATGAAGTTCCATCCGGATCGTAATCCTGATGATGAGAAGGCCGATGAGAAATTCAGGGAAGCGACTGAAGCCTACGAAATTCTGACTGACGCCAACAAACGCGCTGCTTATGATCAGTATGGCCACGCCGGTGTAGATCCGAGCATGGGCGCTGGTGGTGCCGGTGGTTTTGGTGGCGGCAATTTCTCCGATATTTTCGGCGATGTATTTGGCGATATATTTGGTGGCGGCGGTGGTGGTCGTGGTCGCTCCAGTGTCCAGCGTGGTAGTGATCTGCGCTATACGCTTGAGCTCGATCTGGAAGAAGCGGTGCGCGGCACGTCCGTGACCATTCGTGTGCCAACGCTTGTCGGCTGCGAAACCTGCGATGGTTCTGGTGCCAAGAAAGGCACGTCGCCAAGCACTTGTACCACCTGCGGCGGTATTGGCCAGGTGCGTATGCAGCAGGGTTTCTTCTCTGTTCAGCAAACCTGTCCGCGCTGTCATGGTACCGGCAAGATGATCACTGATCCTTGCAAGGACTGTCATGGCGATGGGCGTGTTGAGAAGCAGAAGAATCTCTCCGTCAAGGTGCCTGCCGGTGTTGATACTGGTGACCGTATTCGCCTGGCCGGTGAGGGCGAAGCAGGTGTTAATGGTGGTCCGGCGGGTGATCTGTATGTAGTGGTCTCGGTGCGCGAGCACAAGATCTTCCAGCGCGACGGCAAAAACCTGTATTGCGAAGTGCCGATCAGCTTTGTTGATGCTGCATTGGGTGGTGAGCTGGAAGTGCCTACGCTCGATGGGCGGGTGAAGCTGAAAATTCCTGATGGTGCGCAAACCGGCAAGTTGTTCCGTTTGCGAGGCAAGGGTGTTACCCCCGTTCGTGGCGGCTCGGCGGGCGATCTTCTTTGCCGTATCGCGGTGGAGACGCCGGTCAATCTGACCAAGCGTCAGCGTGAGCTGCTCGAAGAGTTGCGCGAAACCTTGGAAGAAGAAGGTTCCAGTCAGTCTCCTCGAGCCAAAAGCTGGTTTGATGGAGTGAAAAACTTCTTCGAAGACATGAAATTCTGAGGCGGGAGCGCTATATGAGACGGATAGCGGTAATTGGTGCAGCGGGTCGAATGGGTAAAACCCTGATAGAGGCGATTGCTCAGACTGATGGCGCTGCGCTGACTGCTGCCATTGAACGTCCTGATAGCTCGTTGGTGGGTGCCGATGCTGGCGAGTTGGCCGGTGTTGGGCGACTCGATGTGCTTATTAGCGGCGGCTTGCAGCAGGTGCTTGATGATTTTGATGTGTTGATTGATTTCACGCATCCGACCACCACGCTGGTTAATTTGCGGCACTGTCTTGCTGCCGGTAAGGCGATGGTCATAGGCACAACCGGGTTTAGCGAGGATGAGAAAGCGCAACTGGCCGAGGCTGGTAAGCGGATTCCTATCGTGTTTGCGCCAAACTTCAGTGTGGGTGTGAATCTGTGTCTCAAGCTGCTGGATATGGCAGCGCGGGTCATGGGTGATGACGCCGACATCGAAATCATCGAAGCGCATCACAGGCACAAGGTTGATGCGCCATCGGGCACCGCCTTGCGTATGGGTGAGGTAGTGGCTAATGCGCTTGATCGTGATTTGGCTGAGGTGGCGGTTTACGGCCGCGAAGGTCAGACGGGTGCGCGCAAGCCAGAGACTATCGGCTTTGCCACCGTTCGTGCCGGTGATGTGGTCGGGGATCATACGGTGTTGTTTGCTACTGAGGGTGAGCGGGTTGAGATTACTCACAAGGCCTCCAGTCGTATGACCTTTGCCAAGGGTGCGGTGCGTTCGGCTCTCTGGCTGTCCGGGCATGATGCCGGGTTGTTTGATATGCAGGATGTGCTCGGTCTAAACGAGTAGTACGCTGCGTAACAAAAAAGGCGCGTACTGCTTTTGCGGTACGCGCCTTTTTTATGCTTCGCTGTTAGCTGGCAGTATTGGCGCCAAGGAGGGCTTGTTCGCTGGAGAGGTTGTCCAGGATTTCGATATTTTTGCGCAGGTAGAACGCGGCAATGGTGGGCACCCAGTCAGTGTGATGGTTGATTAGCCGCGGGCGAATGAACTCGTACTGCTGGTCCAGCTGTCGCAGCGTGTCCTGATGATCCGGCAATATGCTTTTGAGTTTTGCCGAGCCTTCTGCGATCTGTGCGTCCAGGTCTTCAAAAATACCTTCCTGGGTCTGGATGAAGTAGACGCCGACCGAGCTGAACATATTGTTTTCGTATAGCAACAGAATGCGGCTGGTTTCTATGCTTTGTGCGTGCAAGGCGACCAGTTCTGTTGGCGCGTCGGCTGTTTCGGCTGCGTAGAGTTCGCCGGCGGCTTTTTCAAACTTGCCGTGCGCCATCATGATGCGGTTTACCGTAGCCAGGCCGTAGTAGGCTTGTTCACCTTCGGGTAGTTGCTCGAGCTCGGTGACCAGTGCGGCAAAGTCGTTATAAAGGGGGCGCAGTTCGCCGGTACTTCCTAGCTGCTTTAGCAGGCGATCCATTTGCCCCATGGCGCCGCGATAAATCTCGCGATTTCCGGGCTCGCGAACGCGCTCAAACAGGTTGTTGTCGATTAGCAGATAGGTGCCTGCGAGAAATCCCTGACTGCGCAGCTCATGCAGCTGCTGTAATCGTTGAATGTCAGCGTGAGCGAACGGTGCCATGCACAGCAATGCCAACACAAGCAGGCGTTTCAAGTGCGTTACCATGGTGGAAAATCCCCGAGTCCATTTTGTTATTGTTATGTAGCTCAGGCATTTGGTTGCCCGGCCTGAAAGACGATCTGTCGCCGTCTATGTTGGGCTATTGCCCTGCTACGAATGTTCCAATGCGTGTTTTAACACAGAAGTGAATGAGAATGAAATCACGTTATGGGCTGTCGCCGGGCGACATCCATTGCGCCGAAGGCGGTCTGTGGTCTGGATATTTTGGGGGCAAGTCGTTAAACTAATGCGCTAATCTGTCTATTCAGCGCGTATCTGACAAAGCCTTTATGAGCGGGATGTTGTGTTTTACACACTTCATTCCCGCTTTTGTGCAGCCCGCGTTTGGTGAAACGTGTCAGTCCTTTCGGAGGTTTTCTTGTCCAAGCCAGCCATTCTCGCACTCGCCGACGGTAGTATTTTTCGCGGTGAGTCCATCGGCGCCGACGGCTCCAGCGTCGGTGAGGTCGTTTTCAATACGGCTATGACCGGTTACCAGGAGATACTTACTGATCCCTCCTATGCGCGCCAAATTGTCACTCTGACCTATCCGCATATTGGTAACACCGGTGTTACCCCTGAAGATGTCGAGTCAGGCAAGGTGCAAGCTGCCGGTCTGGTGATCCGTGATCTACCGCTGCTGGCCAGTAACTGGCGCTCCAAGCAGTCGTTGGATGAGTACCTAAAAGACAACGGTATTGTGGCTATTGCGGGTATTGATACCCGTCGCCTGACGCGTATCCTGCGCGAAAAAGGGTCGCAGAACGGCTGCCTGTTAGCCGGTGATGATATTTCTGATGAGCAAGCGCTCGAGTTGGCTCGCGGCTTCCCGGGTCTGAAGGGTATGGACCTGGCTAAAGAAGTATCGGTCAAGCAGTCTTACCAGTGGCGCTCCACTGTCTGGGATCTCGCGACTGACAGTCATGCGGAAATAGCCGATGCTGATTTGCCTTACCACGTTGTGGCGTTTGACTACGGCGTGAAGTTCAACATCCTGCGTATGCTGGTAGCACGCGGCTGCCGCTTGACGGTAGTGCCCGCGCAAACGCCTGCCGCTGAGGTGTTGGCCATGAAACCGGATGGCATCTTCCTGTCGAACGGTCCTGGTGACCCTGAGCCCTGCGACTATGCCATCAAGGCCATTCAGGACATTCTGGAAACCGATATTCCGGTTTTTGGTATCTGCCTGGGTCATCAGTTGCTGGCACTGGCCTCTGGAGCCAAGACGGTGAAGATGGGGCACGGCCATCATGGTGCCAACCACCCGGTGCAGGATCTCGATAGCGGTGTGGTCATGATCACCAGTCAGAATCACGGCTTCGCGGTTGATGAGACTACGCTCCCAGCGAATCTTCGCCTGACTCACAAATCATTGTTCGATGGCACCTTGCAGGGTATCGAGCGGACCGACAAGGCGGCATTCAGCTTTCAGGGACACCCTGAAGCGAGCCCCGGGCCGCATGACGTCGCCCCCCTGTTCGACCGTTTTATCGATGCCATGAGCAAGCGCGCCTGAGCCCCGGAACACCCAAGGATTTGTTGAAAAGACTATGCCAAAACGTACTGATATCAAAAGCATTCTGATCCTCGGCGCTGGCCCAATCGTGATCGGTCAGGCCTGTGAATTTGATTACTCCGGCGCGCAGGCTTGTAAAGCGCTGCAGGAAGAGGGTTTCCGGGTGATTCTGGTTAACTCCAACCCGGCGACGATCATGACCGATCCGTCGATGGCTGACGCGACCTACATTGAGCCGATCAAGTGGCAAACGGTTGCCAAGATCATCGAAAAAGAACGTCCTGATGCGTTGTTGCCGACGATGGGTGGGCAGACGGCACTGAACTGTGCCCTGGACCTGGAAAAGCACGGCGTACTGGAAAAATTCAACGTCGAAATGGTCGGTGCCAATGCCGACACTATCGACAAGGCTGAAGACCGTTCGCGCTTTGACAAGGCGATGAAGTCCATCGGCCTGGATTGCCCGCGTTCCGGTATCGCCCACAGCATGGCTGAGGCCTACGGTGTGCTGGATCAGGTCGGCTTTCCGTGCATTATTCGTCCCTCTTTCACCATGGGCGGCACGGGTGGCGGTATTGCTTACAACCGCGAAGAGTTTGAAGAGATCTGTACTCGCGGTCTCGATCTTTCGCCCACCAATGAGCTGCTGATTGATGAGTCGCTGATTGGCTGGAAAGAGTACGAGATGGAAGTGGTCCGCGATAAAAAGGACAACTGCATTATCGTCTGCTCGATCGAGAACTTCGATCCTATGGGTGTGCACACCGGTGACTCCATTACTGTCGCGCCAGCCCAGACGCTGACCGATAAGGAATACCAGATCATGCGTAACGCCTCCTTGGCGGTATTGCGTGAGATTGGTGTGGAAACCGGTGGTTCCAACGTCCAGTTTGGTATCTGTCCTGATACCGGCCGTATGGTCGTGATCGAAATGAACCCACGGGTATCTCGCTCCTCGGCACTGGCTTCCAAAGCGACGGGCTTTCCGATTGCCAAGATCGCCGCCAAGCTCGCTGTGGGTTACACCCTGGATGAGCTGCAAAACGATATTACTGGTGGCCGCACGCCTGCGTCCTTTGAGCCGGCAATCGACTATGTTGTTACCAAGATTCCACGTTTTGCCTTTGAAAAGTTCCCCAACGCTGATGCTCGCCTGACGACGCAAATGAAGTCGGTGGGTGAGGTGATGGCGATTGGTCGTACGTTCCAGGAGTCCATGCAAAAAGCGCTGCGTGGCTTGGAAGTGGGTGCCTGCGGTTTCGACCCCAAGGTTGATCTGGCCGCAGCCGATGCGCAGACCGATCTGACTCGCGAACTCACTGTTCCGGGCGCTGACCGCATCTGGTATCTGGCTGATGCCTTCCGTGCCGGTATGAGCATGCAGCAGATTTTCGAGCTCACCAAAATTGATCCCTGGTTCCTGGTGCAGATCGAAGATCTGATCAACGAAGAAGAGAAGATCAAGACGTTGGGCCTGGCTGATGTCGACTACAGCCTGATGTACCGCCTCAAGCGCAAGGGCTTTTCTGATACCCGTCTGGCCCAGCTGCTGGCCGTCAGTGAGAAGAGTCTGCGTCGTCAGCGCCACAAGCTGAATATTTTCCCGGTCTACAAGCGGGTGGATACCTGTGCGGCCGAGTTTGCGACCGATACGGCTTATATGTACTCGACCTATGAGGAAGAGTGCGAGGCCAATCCGTCCGGGCGTGACAAGATCATGATCCTGGGTGGCGGTCCCAACCGCATTGGTCAGGGTATCGAGTTTGACTATTGCTGTGTACACGCGGCTCTGGCGATGCGCGAAGACGGCTATGAAACCATCATGGTCAACTGCAACCCGGAAACCGTATCAACCGATTACGATACCTCTGATCGCCTGTATTTCGAGCCGGTTACCCTGGAAGATGTACTGGAAATCGTCCGTGTCGAGCAGCCCAAGGGTGTGATCGTGCAGTACGGTGGTCAGACGCCATTGAAGCTCGCGCGCGCTCTGGAAGAAGCGGGTGTGCCTATTATCGGCACCAGCCCTGAATCCATCGACCGTGCGGAAGATCGTGAGCGCTTCCAGCAGATGGTTGAGCGCCTCAATTTGCTGCAGCCGCCGAATGCGACCGTACGCAGTGAAGAAGAAGCGATTCGTGCGGCCAACAAGATTGGTTATCCGCTGGTCGTTCGTCCGTCCTACGTGTTGGGTGGTCGGGCGATGGAGATTGTTTATCAGGAAGACGAGCTCAAGCGCTACCTGCGTGATGCGGTGAAAGTCTCCAACGACAGCCCGGTATTGCTGGATCACTTCCTTAATTGCGCCATTGAAGTGGATATCGACGCAGTCTCCGACGGCAAGCAGGTTGTGATCGGTGCGATCATGCAGCATATCGAACAAGCGGGTGTTCACTCCGGTGACTCGGCCTGTTCCTTGCCGCCGTACTCGTTGCCGGCTCATGTTCAGGACGAGATGCGTGAGCAGGTCAAGCGCATGGCGCTGGAGTTGGGCGTCATCGGCTTGATGAACGTGCAGTTGGCGTTGCAGGGCGACCGCATCTACGTGATCGAGGTCAATCCTCGTGCATCACGTACCGTGCCTTTTGTGTCCAAGTGCATTGGTCAGTCGCTAGCCAAAATCGCTGCGCGAGTCATGGCTGGCAAGACGCTGGAAGAGGTTGGCTTTACTGAAGAGGTGGTGCCCACCTACTTCAGCGTCAAGGAAGCCGTTTTCCCGTTCGCCAAGTTCCCGGGTGTTGACCCGATTCTTGGGCCGGAAATGAAGTCGACTGGCGAGGTTATGGGTGTCGGTGACAGCTTCGGCGAGGCCTTTGCCAAGTCCCAGCTGGGCTCGGGTGAAGTGTTGCCGACCAGCGGTAGCGTCTTCATCAGTGTGCGCGATGACGACAAGCCGTTTGTGGTCGACGTGGCGCGTGATCTGATCGAACTGGGCTTTGAAGTGGTTGCCACCAGTGGAACGGCCAAAGTGGTTGCCGCTGCCGGCTTGCCTGTGCGCCGCGTGAACAAGGTGACCGAAGGGCGTCCGCATATTGTCGACATGATCAAAAATGACGAGATTGACCTGGTGATCAATACCACTGAAGGTCGTCAGTCGATCGCCGACTCTTACTCTATTCGCCGTAATGCTCTGCAGCACAAGGTGTATTCCACCACCACGCTGGCGGGTGGCGCTGCGGTTTGTACAGCACTGAAATTTGGCCCGGAGCGCGCGGTGCGTCGTCTCCAGGATCTGCACAAAGGAATTTGATCGATGAAATACCCCATGACCAAGCAGGGCGCCGAAGCCCTGGAAGTCGAACTCAAGCATCTTAAAACCGAGTTGCGTCCGCAGATTACTCAGGCCATCGCAGAAGCGCGCGAGCTGGGCGATCTGAAGGAAAACGCTGAATACCATGCTGCTCGTGAGCAGCAGGGTATGGTCGAGGCTCGTATCCGAGATATCGAAGGTCGCTTGTCGAATGCCCAGGTGATTGATGTAACTACGATTGCGCCTACCGGCAAAGTGATCTTCGGCACTACCGTTACCATCGCCAATGTTGATACCGACGAGGAAGTGGTTTATCAAATCGTTGGTGACGACGAGGCGGATATCAAGCAGCGCAAGATATCGGTCAGCTCGCCTATCGCTCGCGCCTTGATCGGCAAGGAAGAGGGTGAGGTCGTTGCGGTAAGAACGCCTGGCGGTGTCGTTGAGTACGAACTTGTTGAGGTGAGTCACAAGTGACATCGGCGCCAGCGGGCCGCAGCGGTCGGGTGGTTTGGCAGCTGGCGTTGACGCTTTGGGTGGGTGGTGTATGGGCTGCCCACTTTGTGTTGTTGCCAGCGCTTACCCACATAGGCCTTGCGCCCTTGTTGGTCGACGATGTGAGTAATCTGGTGCGCCCTATCATGCTTGGTTTCGCAGCAGTATGCGTGGTTCTGCAGCTGGTGGTACTGGTAGGTAAGCGGGGGGCGGGTTTCTGGCGGGATGTGCGCGGGCAGCTGCTGTTGACCGTATTGGTCGCTGTAGGCTGTTTTTTCGCGGTTCGTTTTCTACCGCAAGCGATGTTTCTGTCGTTGTTTTGTTATCTGGTTGTCGCTTTTGCTGGGCTGATGTTGATATTTCAGCCCAGGCCTGATGAGGAGCGCTAAGCGCTCCTTTCTCAACTGCAAGGCTTCAGAAGTCTTTGAAGCGTTTCAGGTTCGACAGGTTGTCATTGGGCTTTTTGGCCCGACGAAGCAGTATCGCCATCTTGCCAATGACCTGCACAAGCTCAGCGCCGCTCTGCTTGCAAGCGTCGCCGATAAGAGCCTGTTTGGCTTCTCGGTCACTGACTGTCACGCGGATCTTGATCAGCTCGTGATCGTTCAGAGCCCGATCAAGTTCGGCCAGCACGCCTTCGCTGACTCCCTGTTCACTGATAATGACGATCGGCTTAAGGTGATGGCCGATACGTTTAAGATCTTTTTTCTGTGCGGAACTGAGCGCCATAATAGTCCGTATGATGATTTAATGAGTGTGAAGACACTAGTTTAACCGGCGGCGCGTCCCGCTGCACGAGGTATTCCGTGGCACAATCAAAGACCAGCAAGCGTTGGCTGCAAGAACATTTCGATGATCCCTTCGTTAAACAGGCCCAGAAGGACGGTTATCGTTCCCGTGCGAGCTACAAACTGCTCGCTATTCAAGAACGCGATCGTATCCTCAAGCCCGGCATGACCGTGCTTGACCTGGGCTCCGCTCCCGGAGGCTGGTCGCAAGTTGCCAGCCGTTTGATCGGCGAGAAGGGGCGTATCATCGCCTCTGATATTTTGCTGATGGATAGTATTCCGGATGTCACCTTTGTCCACGGCGACTTCACCGAAGACAGTGTGTTTGAAGATATTCTTGCGGCTATTGGCGATACCCAGGTAGACCTTGTTATTTCCGATATGGCCCCCAACATGAGTGGTACGCCTGAAGTTGATCAGCCGCGCGCGATGTACCTCTGCGAATTGGCGCTGGACATGGCGGATCGAGTGCTGCGCCCTGGTGGCGACTTCTTGATCAAGGTGTTTCATGGTGAAGGCTTTGATGAGTATTTCCGGACAATGCGTGGCCAGTTCGACAAGCTGCTTACGCGCAAGCCAGATGCTTCTCGTGGTCGGTCACGCGAAACCTATTTATTGGCCCGTGGTTACAAAGGGCGCTCTTGACTGGCTTGGGTCCCGTTTCGTAGTCGGGAACTGCTGGTCTGAATGGCGGTCTTTTCTGGGCCGAGCGACACAGGGCGTTACACAGCGCTGACTCCCGGCATCATCTAAACTGGTGTAAGGTAGTCAACTGGAACAAGACTCAGCGAGGCTCCTGCCACACTGGCGGTGGAGCAAGAGGGTAGTGAATTGAACGATATGGCGAAGAACCTGATCCTGTGGTTGATCATTGCAGCTGTGCTGGTCACGGTGATGAACAACTTCAGTAAAACCAGCGAGCCGGATGCGCTGAACTACAGCCAGTTTCTGGAGTTGGTGAAGGATCGCCAGGTCGAGCGCGTAACTGTGGATGGCTTCATTATCACGGGTAAAGAGCGTGGTGGTGAAACCTTTAAAACCGTGCGTCCTGCGATTCAGGACAGCGGCCTTATAGGCGACCTGCTCGACAATGATGTGATCATTGAAGGCAAGCAGCCTGAGCAGCAGAGCATTTGGACTCAGTTGCTGATCGCCAGCTTCCCGATCCTTATCATTATCGCCATCTTCATGTTCTTTATGCGGCAGATGCAGGGCGGCGGCGGTGGTCGCGGCGGCCCGATGAGCTTTGGTAAAAGCAAGGCGCGCATGCTGACCGAAGATCAGGTCAAGACCACCTTTGCCGATGTGGCAGGCTGTGATGAGGCCAAGGAAGACGTCGCCGAGCTGGTTGAGTTTCTGCGCGATCCAGGCAAGTTCCAACGCCTGGGTGGTCATATCCCGCGCGGCGTCCTGATGGTGGGTCAGCCCGGTACCGGTAAAACCTTGTTGGCCAAAGCGGTCGCCGGCGAAGCCAAAGTGCCGTTCTTTACTATTTCGGGTTCTGACTTCGTCGAAATGTTTGTCGGTGTCGGTGCCTCACGTGTTCGCGATATGTTTGAGCAGGCCAAGAAGCATGCGCCCTGCATTATCTTTATCGATGAGATTGACGCCGTCGGTCGCCACCGTGGTTCCGGAATGGGTGGTGGCCACGATGAGCGTGAGCAGACGCTGAACCAGTTGCTGGTGGAGATGGACGGTTTTGAGCCAAATGACGGCATCATCGTCGTGGCTGCAACCAACCGCCCCGATGTATTGGATCCAGCTCTACTGCGCCCTGGTCGTTTTGACCGTCAGGTCGTGGTTGGCTTGCCTGATATTCGTGGCCGCGAGCAGATTCTCAAGGTTCACATGCGCAAGGTGCCGATGGGTGACGATGTTGTCCCCGCGCTGATTGCCCGTGGTACGCCCGGTTTTTCCGGTGCTGACTTGGCCAATCTGGTGAACGAGGCGTCGTTGTTTGCTGCGCGTTCCAACAAGCGTCTGGTCGAGATGCATGAATTTGAAATGGCCAAAGACAAGATCATGATGGGCGCAGAGCGCAAGTCCATGGTGATGTCGGATAAAGAAAAGCTGAATACGGCTTACCATGAGTCGGGACACGCGATTGTCGGACGCTTGGTGCCGGAGCATGACCCGGTCTATAAGGTCACAATCATTCCGCGTGGTCGGGCGCTGGGCGTCACTATGTTCCTGCCCGAAGAGGATCGCTACAGTCTTTCCAAGCGGGCCTTGATAAGTCAGATTTGCTCGCTCTTTGGTGGTCGTATTGCCGAAGAGATGACGCTTGGTTTTGATGGGGTCACGACGGGTGCCTCCAATGACATCATGCGCGCTACCCAGTTGGCCAAAAACATGGTTACCAAGTGGGGCTTGTCCGAGAAGTTGGGGCCCTTGCTTTATGGTGAAGATGAAGATCAGGGTTATCTGGGTCGTTCTGGCGGTGGTGCGTCTTCGGGCGTATCGGGTGAGACGGCCAAGCTGATCGACGAAGAAGTGCGCAGCATTATTGACGAGTGTTACGCCACCGCACGTCGGCTGCTCGAGGAAAACCGCGAGAAGCTGGATATGATGGCTGAAGCGCTCATGAAGTATGAGACCATCGATGTGAAGCAGATCGATGACATCATGTCGGGTAAGCCGCCGCGCGAGCCTAAGAACTGGCAGGGCGACGACAAGTCTGGTCCTGGCGCAGTAATAACGCCAGATGACGCCGCCGACAGCGAGTCTGATCAGCCGCCGAAAGATAGCGGTGTGATTGGCGGGCCTGCCGGGGAGCATTGATTCAGCGATGAGTCCCTCTCTAGAAAGCTCCCGGTTGCTATGTGGCAGTCGGGAGCTTGATCTATCCCGCCCGCATGTCATGGGCATTCTCAACGTTACCCCTGATTCTTTTTCCGACGGCGGTTATTTCAACCGGCTGGATCGTGCGCTGGCGCATGTTGAAAGTATGCTCGCCGCTGGCGCCACCTTGATTGACGTCGGTGGTGAGTCCACGCGCCCAGGTGCTGAGCCGGTGTCGGTTGAAGAGGAGCTCGGCCGGGTCTTGCCGGTGGTCGAGGCTATCTCGTCGCGCTTCGACGTGGTGATTTCGGTAGATACCAGTACGCCTGAGGTCATGACTGCCAGTGCGCAGGCGGGTGCCGGTTTGATTAATGATGTTCGGGCGCTGGAGCGACCAGGGGCCTTGCAGGCGGCGGCAGCTACTGGCTTGCCGGTATGCTTGATGCATCGTCAGGGCGAGCCTGGCAGCATGCAGGATGCGCCCAGTTATGCCAGCGTACTGGATGAAGTGAGTGCTTATTTGCAGGCGCGGGTTGCAGCATGCGAGATGGCTGGAATCTCTCGCGCGCGCTTGTTGTTGGATCCTGGTTTTGGGTTCGGCAAATCGCTTGAGCATAATTTGCAACTCTTTGCGGGTATGGGGCACCTCCGGCCTTCAGGTTTGCCGTTGCTGGTGGGCGTCTCGCGCAAAAGTATGATTGGCCAAGTGCTGGATCGCCCTGTCGATCAGCGTTTGTCTGGCAGTCTGGCATTGGCCGCGCTGGCTATTGGTGCTGGTGCGAGGATTATTCGGGCGCATGATGTGGCAGAAACCATGGATGCGGTGCGTATGGCCAGTGCGGTTATGCAGGCGCGCGATACGCAGTAATTAGAAAAGCCAATAGGTGGTTTGTTAATGGGTAAGCGCTATTTTGGTACCGACGGTATTCGTGGGCGAGTAGGCAGTGCTCCAATCACTCCGGAGTTCATGCTCAAGTTAGGCTGGGCTGTGGGGATGGCGTTCAAGCATCATGGCGGTTGTCGTGTGCTGATCGGCAAGGATACGCGGATCTCAGGCTACATGTTCGAGTCAGCGCTTGAGGCGGGGCTCTCCGCAGCTGGTGCGCATGTACAGTTGCTGGGGCCTATGCCGACCCCTGCTATCGCCTACCTGACACGTACCTTTATGGCGGACGCGGGCATTGTTATCAGTGCTTCACACAACCCGTTCTATGACAACGGTATCAAGTTTTTTTCGTCCGGTGGAAGCAAGCTGCCCGATAGCCTGGAGCTTGAAATTGAGCGGCTGGTAGATGCTCCCATGACAGTGGTTGACTCTGCGGCGCTGGGCAAGGTGACGCGGGTAGAAGACGCTCCCGGACGTTACATCGAATTTTGCAAGAGCAGCGTACCCACTAGCACCAGTTTCAAAGGTATCAACCTGGTCCTCGATTGCGCCCATGGTGCCACTTACAAAGTCGCCCCAAGCGTCTTTCGAGAGCTGGGTGCAGCGGTCAGGGTAATAGGTGCTGAACCGGATGGTCTCAATATCAATGCCAAGGTGGGCTCCACCGATATGGCCGCCTTGCGTGAGTCTGTGTTGGCGAGTGGAGCCGGGATGGGCGTTGCCTTTGATGGTGATGGTGATCGGGTCTTGATGGTCGATCATGAGGGTAAAGAGGTTGATGGTGATGAGCTGCTTTACATCATGGCTGTTGATCTTCATCAGCGTGGTCTGCTGAATGGCGGCGTGGTCGGTACCTTAATGAGTAATCTTGGGTTGGAGTTGGCGCTCAAGGATTTGGGTATCCCCTTTGTTCGCGCGAAGGTTGGCGATCGCTACGTGATGGCGGAACTGCGTGAGCGTAACTGGTTATTGGGCGGTGAGTCATCGGGGCATCTGGTATGCCTGAATCACACGTCCACGGGTGACGGCATTATCGCTGCGCTCCAGGTTATAAAGGCATTGCAGCGCTCCGGGCAGACGTTGTCGCAGGCGTGCGAGGGTATGCGCAAGTGCCCTCAGCGGCTGATCAACGTGCGTTATGCGCCGGGCGCTGTTTCGCCTGTTGATGATCCTACCGTGCAGGCTGCCGTTGCTGAGACTGAAGCGCGCATGGGGGAGGCTGGCCGAGTGCTGTTGCGCCTGTCGGGAACCGAGCCGCTGGTGCGGGTCATGGTCGAAGGGCAGGACGCCGCGCTGGTCGAGCAGGAGGCGCAGCGTTTGGCTGAAGTGGTTGCACAGGTATTCGCCGATTAAAAAGGCGGTTGTGTCCCTGTTGCAACTTGGTTAAGATTGGCGCCCGCTTGGGTTGGGAGGTTTAGCATGCGTCGTCCGCTAGTTGCCGGAAACTGGAAAATGCATGGTTCGCGGCAGTCGGTTGAAGCGCTGCTGCAACAGCTAGCCGCTCAAGATTGGCCAGAGCAGGTTGAGCTGATGATTGCGCCCCCTGCACTGTACATCGAACGCTGTGTCGAGGCATTGCAAGCTACACCTATTCGTGTTGCCGGCCAGGCATGCGCTACGCAGGCGGAGTTCGGAGCTTTGACGGGTGAGATATCACCCGCTCAGTTGCGTGATGCGGGATGTGAATTTGTACTGGTTGGTCACTCAGAGCGACGTGCGTTGTTTGGAGAGACCGATGAGGTGGTATGTCGTAAGTTTGCCGCGGCACTTGCGTGCGGTTTGCGTCCGGTTTTGTGTGTTGGTGAAACGCAGGCTGAACGTGATGCCGGTGAGACTACTTCGGTGGTTGGGCGGCAACTGCAAGTTATTTTGGATACCTTTGGTGTTGGTGGCTTGGCCGAAGGTGTAGTGGCGTACGAGCCGGTTTGGGCCATAGGTACTGGTCAGACGGCAACTCCGGAGCAGGCTCAGGACGTACACGCAATGATTCGCGCTCGGTTGGCCATGCTGGACGACGAGCAGGCACGGACCGTGCAGATTGTTTATGGCGGTAGTGTGAAGGCTGATAACGCTGAGGCGTTATTCGCAATGCCGGATATCGATGGGGGGCTGGTTGGTGGTGCCTCCCTCAACGCAGATGAATTTGGCGCGATAGCACGTGCCGCGGGACGAGTGTAATGATTGAGACCGTAATTGTAGTGCTACACCTGCTGGTCGCTATTGGCTTGGTAGGGCTTGTTCTGATGCAGCAGGGTAAAGGTGCGGAAACAGGTGCGTCTTTTGGTTCTGGTGCATCGGGTACTGTTTTTGGTAGCCAGGGCTCTGGTACGTTTTTGAGCCGTTTGACTGCAATTTTGGCAACAATTTTCTTTCTGACTTCGCTTGGTTTGGCTTATTATGCGAGCCACAAAGCGTCGGCGGTGCAGGAGGCTGGTCTTCCTGATCCGATGTTGCAGATCGAGCAGGCAGCTCCCGAAGCGCCTGTTAGTGAAGATGTGCCGGTTATCGAAGAAGATTTCACGCCTGCTTCGGCTGGCGAGGATGTTCCAGCAGCGCCGGAGTGAGTTAGTCGTTATCCCTCGGTAAACAGTTTTGCGGGAGTGGTGGAATTGGTAGACACGCTATCTTGAGGGGGTAGTGCCTTAGGGTGTATGGGTTCGAGTCCCATCTTCCGCACCAATCAAAAAAAGGGTCTGCACCAGCAGGCCCTGTTCTTTTCAGGGGTGAGCGCGCTGGTTGTCATATTTGGCTACCATGCGTATAATTCATGCCCTAGATTCGACGCGGGGTGGAGCAGTCTGGTAGCTCGTCGGGCTCATAACCCGAAGGTCGTAGGTTCAAATCCTGCCCCCGCAACCAGTCAAAGGCCCCTTTTTAGGGGCTTTTTGTTAGGGCGTTAACCGCTGGGTTGGCGCCACCTCTGGACTTTACTTCGGTGAAGTGGCCAGAGACGACATGGGCTATAGGCCCATTTTTTATTCATGGATCATAAGGGCGGTGAACGTGTCCGGCAAAGTGACTGAGTTGGAGAGCCTGCTGGTCCCGATTATCGAGGCATTGGGCTATAACTGCTGGGGCATTGAATATCTGTCTCAAGGACGACATACCTTGTTGCGGGTCTATATCGATCATCCCGACGGTATCAGTGTTGAAGCCTGTGCAGCAGTCAGTCGTCAAGCCAGTGCAGTACTGGATGTGGAAGATCCGATTTCCGGTGATTACACCCTGGAAGTCTCATCTCCTGGTATGGATCGTCCGCTGTTCCGGCTTGAACAGTACGCTGACTACGTCGGTGAGCAGGCCAAGATTAGACTGCGTGTGCCTTATGATGGGCGGCGCAATTTTCAGGGTGTGATTCGCGGAATCGAAGGGGAAGACGTAATCCTGCAGGTAGAGGATCACGAGTACCTTTTGCCGATCGATTCGATCGATAAAAGTAATATTATTCCGCGTTTTTGAGCATATTTCGGGCTCTAGTAGCCCCAATGGATGGCGTTAGGCGAGGCAGACGATGAGCAAAGAAGTGTTGCTGGTTGTGGAATCCGTTTCCAACGAGAAGGGCGTACCGCCCGATGTGATCTTTGAAGCGCTTGAGTTGGCGTTGGCGACAGCGACCAAAAAGCGTTATGAAGATGAAGTGGATGTCCGCGTGGCGATCAATCGCCAGACCGGCGAGTACGAAACTTTCCGTCGTTGGACCGTCGTGATTGACGACAACTTCGAAGAGCCCGATATGCAGCTGACGCTGGATCAGGCTCAGGCGCGTGATCCGGCTCTTGCCATTGATGACGTCATCGAAGAGAAAATCGAGTCAGTTGAGTTTGGTCGCATTGCTGCGCAAATCGCCAAGCAGGTTATCGTGCAGAAAGTGCGCGAGGCTGAGCGTGCGCAGGTGGTTGATGCTTATCGCGACCGGCTCGGTGACATTATCAGCGGTACGGTCAAGAAAGTAACCCGCGACAGCGTCATCGTCGATCTGGGTAACAATGCTGAAGCGGTGTTGCCGCGTGAAGAGATGATTCCGCGCGAGACGTTTCGTACCGGCACCCGTATCCGGGCGCTGCTGAAAGACATTCGTACCGAGAACCGTGGTCCGCAGCTGGTGTTGTCGCGTAGCTGCCCGGAAATGATCATTGAGCTGTTCCGTATCGAAGTGCCGGAAATCTCCGAAGAGTTGATCGAGGTGATGGGTGCCGCCCGTGACCCGGGTTCACGCGCCAAGATCGCAGTACGCTCCAAGGATAAACGCATAGATCCCCAAGGGGCCTGTATTGGTATGCGCGGTTCGCGCGTCCAGGCAGTTTCCGGCGAGCTATGTGGCGAGCGGGTTGACATCGTTCTGTGGGACGACAACCTGGCGCAGTTTGTAATTAATGCCATGGCACCGGCTGAAGTGGCCTCCATCATTCTTGATGAAGACACTCATGCGATTGATTTGGCGGTAGCGGAAGACAACCTGGCGCAAGCCATTGGTCGTAATGGTCAGAACGTACGTTTGGCCAGTCAGTTGACTGGTTGGACCTTGAACGTGATGACTGAAGACGACATCCGCGCCAAGCAGGAGGCCGAGACTGGCGACATTTTGCGTAACTTTGTTGACGAGCTGGATGTTGAGGAAGAAGTCGCGCAGATGCTGGTAGAGGAAGGTTTCACCACGCTGGAAGAAATCGCCTACGTGCCGATGGAAGAAATGCTCGATATCGACGGCTTTGACGAAGACATCGTCAATGAGCTGCGCGCTAGAGCCAAGGATCGCTTGCTAACCAAGGCGATCGCCAGCGAGGAGAAACTGGAAGAAGCACAGCCTGCTGATGACCTTTTGAACATGGATGGTATGGACCGCGCGTTGGCTTTCCAGCTTGCGAGCAAAGGCATCCTGACAATGGAAGACCTGGCTGAACAATCTGTTGACGACCTGCTCGATATCGCAGGCATCGACGAAGCCCGCGCCGGCACCCTGATTATGGCTGCCCGTGCCCCCTGGTTTGAATAACCGGTCGGACTAAGCAACACCGCCCTGCGTAGACGTAGGGACCCGACTGAGGAGAGAAGTGAATGGCGGAAGTGACGGTCAAAGAATTGGCTCAAGTGGTTGGTACGCCTGTGGAGCGCCTGTTGCAACAGATGCGCGAAGCTGGCTTGTCCCATACCGCTGCTGAGCAGGCAGTGAGTGATGACGAGAAGCAGACCTTGTTGACGTTCCTCAAGAGCTCACATGGTGATTCCGGCTCCGAGCCGAAGAAGATCACGCTCAAGCGTAAGACAGTTAGCACCCTGAAGGTAGCGGGTAGCAAGACGGTCAATGTTGAAGTGCGCAAGAAGCGTACCTACGTTAAGCGTGAACCGGCAGATCTGGAAGCCGAGCGTCAACGCGAGCTTGAAGAGCTGCGTGCGGCAGAAGAGGCGCGCCAGAAGGCCACTGAGGCTGAAGCCGCGCGTCAAGCTGAAGAAGCGGCCAAGAAAGCCCAGGAAGAGAGCGCGAAGGCTGCTGAGCAAGCGGTTGCGACTGAAGAGGTTAAGCCAGCGGCAGCACCGGCAGAGCCAGTTGCTCCGGCTGAGCCGATCGCACCTGTTGTTGAGCCCGCTCCGGCACCTGCTGAGCAGCACAAAAAGAAAGAAGAGAATCGCCGTAAGGCGCGCGAAGACGAAGAAGAGCGTGGTCGCAAGCGTGCGGGTGGTCATGGTAAGGATAAGGGGCGCCACACGCCGCGTATCAATGACGAAGACGAGGCCTCTCGTCGCCGCGGTGGCGGTGGCAAGCTCAAGGCCAACAAGAAACGTAACCAGCACGGCTTCGAGAAGCCGACAGGACCGCTTGTGCGAGAAGTTGTAATTGGCGAAACCATCACCGTAGCCGAACTGGCTCAGAAGATGTCGGTGAAGGCCGCCGAGGTCATCAAGTACATGTTCAAGAACGGTAACATGGTGACGATCAACCAGGTGCTTGACCAGGATACCGCGACCATTCTTGCAGAAGATATGGGGCATAAGGTCAAGCAGGTTAACGAAAGTGCGCTGGAAGACAGTCTGGTCGAATCCATGACGCACGAAGGCGAAGAAATGAGCCGTGCGCCAGTCGTTACCGTTATGGGTCACGTTGACCACGGTAAGACCTCGCTGCTTGATTATATTCGTCGTGCCAAGGTTGCTTCCGGTGAGGCGGGTGGTATTACCCAGCACATCGGTGCTTATCACGTTGAAACTGATCGTGGCATGGTTACCTTTCTCGACACCCCCGGTCACGCGGCCTTTACTGCGATGCGTGCACGCGGTGCCAAGGCGACCGATATCGTTATCCTGGTCGTGGCTGCCGATGACGGCGTGATGCCGCAGACCGAAGAAGCCGTGGCTCACGCCAAGGCTGCCGGTGTGCCTTTGGTTGTCGCGGTTAACAAGATCGATAAGGAAGATGCTGATCCTGACCGCATCAAGAACGCCCTGGCGGCGCTTGATGTGATTCCGGAAGAGTGGGGCGGCGATACCATGTTCATGCACGTGTCGGCCAAGGTCGGTACGGGCGTCGAAGAACTGCTGGAAGCAGTACTTTTGCAAGCTGAAGTGCTCGAGCTTAAAGCGCAGCCTTCTGCTCCCGGTCGTGGTGTTGTCGTTGAATCGCGCCTGGACAAGGGGCGTGGTCCCGTAGCAACCGTACTGGTGCAGAATGGTACCTTGCGCCAAGGCGATATCGTGCTGGCCGGTGTCAACTACGGTCGCGTTCGCGCCATGCTGGATGAGAACGGCAAGCCCATCAAGGGCGCGGGCCCATCGATTCCGGTCGAGATTCTTGGTCTGGACGGCACGCCTGATGCCGGTGACGAACTCACCGTCGTTCCGGACGAGAAGAAGGCGCGCGAGATCGCTCTCTTCCGTCAGGGTAAGTTCCGCGAGATCAAACTGGCGCGCCAACAGTCTGCCAAGCTGGAAAACATGTTCGAGAACATGGGGCAGGACGAGAAGAAGACGCTCAACGTGGTGCTCAAGGCCGACGTTCGTGGCTCGCTGGAAGCGCTGCAAGCCTCGCTTACCGAGCTGGGCAACGACGAAGTTCAGGTCAAGATCGTTTCTGGTGGTGTCGGTGGTATCACCGAGACCGACGCCAACCTGGCACTCGCGTCCAACGCCGTCGTATTCGGCTTCAACGTTCGTGCTGATGCAGCCGCGCGTAAAATCATCGAAAACGAAGGTCTTGATTTGCGCTACTACAGCGTCATCTACGAGATCATCGACGATGTGAAGAAAGCGCTTGGCGGTATGCTGGGTAGCGATGTTCGTGAGCAGATTCTCGGTGTTGCCGAGGTGCGTGACGTATTCCGTTCACCGAAGTTCGGTGCGATCGCTGGTTGTATGGTGATTGAAGGGACTGTGTTCCGTAACCGCCCCATCCGTGTACTGCGCGAAGACGTGGTCATTTATGAAGGTGAGCTGGAATCCCTGCGTCGCTTCAAGGATGACATCGCTGAAGTGCGTAATGGCATGGAGTGCGGTATCGGCGTGAAGAACTACAACGATGTTCGCAGCGGCGACCGTATCGAAGTGTTCGAGCGTGTACAGGTTCAGCGTAGCCTGTAATCCGATAGCGATGACCGAGCCCGGTCATCGCCTGAAATTTGTGACGAACTCCGGCCTGCTCAGCAGTCCGGAGTTTGTTGCTTGAGATAGGTAATATGGCAAAAGAATACAGTCGTACCCAACGAGTAGCTGATCAAATGCAGCGCGAGCTGGCGCTACTTATCCAGCGTGAAGTCCGCGACCCGCGTCTTGGTATGGTCACGGTAACCGCGGTCGAAGTGAGCCGCGATCTGGCGCACGCCAAGGTGTTCGTTACGCTGATGAACAAGGATAGTGCTGAGGATATCGCACTGAACCTGGAGATCCTCAAGGATTCAGCGGGTTATCTGCGCATGTTGCTAGGCCGCTCCATGAAGCTGCGCAGCGTGCCCTCACTGCACTTTCACTATGACGAGAGCGTTCGTCGTGGTGCGCATCTTTCTTCGCTTATTGAGCGGGCGGTGGCCGAAGATAGCCAGCACCCCGACGATAAAGAGGTCTGAGGCGTGGCAGGTGTCAAGATTAAACGTCGCAGTATCGACGGCATTCTGATTTTCGATAAGCCGTTGGGTATGAGCTCTAACCAGGCTCTACAGAAGGTACGTTGGCTGTTTAATGCCAATAAAGGCGGCCACACTGGCAGTCTTGATCCGCTGGCGAGTGGCGTATTGCCCTTGTGCCTGGGTGAAGCGACCAAGTTCTCCCAGTACTTGCTCGATGCTGACAAGGCCTATATCACTGAAGCGCGTCTGGGTATGACGACGACCACCGGCGATGCCGAAGGCGATGTGCTCGAGATGAAGCCGGTCAATATCAGTCTGGCAGACGTGGAAGCGAATCTGGCGCAGTTTACCGGTGATATCGAGCAGATCCCGCCCATGTATTCGGCGCTAAAGCACGAAGGTCAGCCGCTGTATAAGCTTGCTCGTGCCGGCGAGACGGTCGAACGCAAGCCTCGTGCTGTGACCATCTCTGTGCTCAAGATATTGGGGCTCGAGGGTGATCGCCTGCAGTTGGAAGTGCACTGTAGCAAGGGGACTTATATTCGTACCCTGGTCGAAGATCTTGGTGCAGCGCTGGGGTGTGGCGCCCATGTGGCTTCGCTGCGGCGTACTGTGGCCGGGCCCTTTGATTTGAGCCAGTCGGTTACCTTGGAAGCACTGGAAGCGCTGCACGCCGAGGGTGGTGCCGAGTCGCTTGATCACCTGCTGTTGCCAATGGATAGCGGCCTGCAAGATTGGCCCATTCTTGAATTGACCGAGCAGACCGCTTATTACCTTAATCATGGACAGGCGGTGCGCGTACCCGGCAGCCCGGCCTTTGGCAAGGTAAGGTTGCGTGACGCTAGCGGCCGCTTCCTGGGTATCGGTGAAATGACCGAAGACGCCAGGGTGGCGCCCAAGCGACTATTGCGCTTCAATGCATGATGTTTCGTTGCCTGCTACTGGCAGGTAAATACCGTATATATGACTGAGTCAGGCGCTGCGAACCTTGCGGCCGTGATTCAGTCCAAGAGTTGACCCGATTGCGGGTCACCACGAGGGTGGCTGTTAACAGGCACGGTCATACCTCGATTTAAAACACGGGACACTGGTCCCGGCCTGTTACCTCAGAGGAAATACGAGATGTCACTGAGTGTTGAAGAAAAAGCTGCAATCGTTGCCGAGTACAAGCGCGCCGAAGGCGATACCGGTTCTCCTGAAGTTCAGGTAGCTCTGTTGACTGCAAACATCAACAAGCTGCAGGGTCACTTCAAGGACAACAAGAAGGATCACCATTCACGTCGCGGTCTGATTCGTATGGTTAACCAGCGTCGCAAGCTGCTGGACTATCTGAAGTCGAAAGACCTGTCTCGTTACAGCGCTTTGATCAGCAGTCTGGGTCTGCGTCGCTAAGACCAGCCCCGTTTGGACATGGTCGGGTCCGAAACCCGGCCATGCCCAGAGTTTCCCCCAAAGGCAAATAAAGAGAGAGAAGACACCGTGAAACCGGTTATCAAACAGTTTAAATTAGGCAACAGTACTATCACCCTGGAAACGGGTCGTATCGCCCGCCAGGCAACTGGTGCCGTATTGGTCAGCATCGATGATGCTGTCAGCGTTCTGGTCACAGTCGTTGCCGCCAAGCAGGCCGACGCAGGTCGTGACTTTTTCCCTCTGTCTGTTCACTACATCGAAAAGACTTACGCAGCCGGCCGCATTCCCGGCGGTTTCTTCAAGCGCGAAGGTCGTCCTTCCGAAAAAGAAACCCTGACCTCGCGTCTGATCGACCGTCCGATTCGTCCGCTGTTCGCGGATGGCTTCATGAACGAAGTTCAGGTCGTTTGTACCGTAGTGTCTACCGACAAGACTACAGATCCTGACATGGCTGCCATGCTGGGTACCTCCGCCGCTCTGGCCATTTCCGGTGCGCCCTTCAACGGCCCCATCGGTTGTGCCCGCGTCGCGTTCGATGATGAAAAGGGTTATGTACTCAACCCCAACTACGAGCAACTGAAAGGCTCACGCCTGGACATGGTCGTAGCTGGTACTGAAGACGCCGTGCTGATGGTTGAATCTGAAGCTAAAGAGCTGACCGAAGACCAGATGCTGGGCGCGGTTTTGTTTGCCCACATGGAATTCCAGCCTGCTATTCAAGCGATCAAGGAACTGGCTGCCGAAGCTGGCAAGCCAAAGTGGGATTGGCAGCCAGAGCCGGAAAATACCGCGCTGCTGGACGCTATCAAAGGCCAGTTTGGTGCCGGTATCGCCGAAGGCTATACCACTACCGACAAGCAAGCCCGTTACAACCGTTTGGGCGAGCTGCGTGATGCTGCCGTTGCCGCGTTGTCGGGTGATGAAGCTGGTAAGTTCTCAGCCGGTGAAGTCAAAGATGGCTTCAAAGAAATTGAATACCGTACTGTGCGTCAAAGCATTGTCGATGGTAACCCGCGTATCGACGGTCGTGACACCAAGACCGTCCGTCCGCTGAACATTGAAGTGGGCGTGCTGGGCCGTACTCACGGCTCCGCGCTGTTTACCCGTGGTGAGACTCAGGCCCTGGTGGTTACCACCCTGGGTACTGCACGTGACTCGCAGTTGCTTGACCAGCTGGAAGGCGAACGTAAAGAGCCCTTCATGTTCCATTACAACTTCCCTCCCTACTCGGTAGGTGAGTGTGGTCGTATGGGCGGCACTGGTCGCCGCGAAATCGGTCACGGCCGTTTGGCCCGTCGTGGTATTCAGGCAGTTATGCCTGATATGGAGCAGTTCCCTTACTCCATCCGCGTAGTTTCCGAGATCACTGAATCCAACGGTTCAAGCTCTATGGCTTCCGTGTGTGGTGCTTCTCTGGCACTGATGGACGCTGGTGTACCTATGAAAGCACCGGTAGCCGGTATTGCCATGGGTCTGGTTAAGGAAGGCGAGAAGTTCGCGGTTCTGACCGACATCCTGGGTGACGAAGATCACCTCGGCGACATGGACTTCAAGGTCGCTGGTACCGAGAAGGGCATCACTGCACTGCAGATGGATATCAAGATCAACGGTATCACCGAAGAGATCATGGAAATCGCTCTGCACCAGGCACACGATGCACGTCTGTGCATCCTCAAGCAGATGAACGAAGTGCTGCCAGCGTCGCGCAAGGAAATCTCTTCCAACGCGCCGACCATGATCAGCATGAAAATCGACTCCGACAAGATTCGCGACGTTATCGGCAAGGGTGGTGCGACCATTCGCAGTATCTGCGACGAGACTGGCGCATCTATCGATATCACTGACGACGGCACCGTGAAAATCTTCGCTGCCAGCAAGGAAGCCGCAGACGCCGCCAAGGCGCGCGTTGATGGCATCACTGCTGAAGCGGAGATCGGCAAGGTCTACACCGGTAAGGTTGAGCGCATTGTCGACTTCGGCGCGTTCGTCAGCATCCTGCCTGGCAAGGACGGCTTGGTGCATATTTCTCAGATCGCCAATGAGCGCATTGAGAAAGTGACCGACGTGCTGCAAGAAGGTCAGGAAGTGAAGGTCCTGGTGCTCGATGTTGATAATCGCGGCCGTATCAAGCTGTCGATGAAAGACGTAGAGTCTGCTGAAGCTAGCGGCGTATAAGCGCAGCCCTTGAGCAATAGCAAAAACCCGGCAAATGCCGGGTTTTTGCTATGTGTCTTTTACTTTCCTCCGCTTGGTAGTGTGCAATGCGAACCTTGGAGCTGCGCATCTTCTACGCTACTTTTTTGTAATGAAAAGGTTGGCAGTACGCATAAAAAAGCCCGCTGAGCAGCGGGCTTCTCTCTCGCATGAATGCTTAACTCTGTTTCAGTCCCTGCGCAATGCGATCACCGATGTTCTGATCGATCTTGCGCCAATAGTCCAGAGAGCGTGAAAGAACGGGTTCCTCTACACCGTCACTAAGGTGTCCAACCACATTCGACACCAGACGTTCTCGTGCGGCGTCATCCATTACCTCACGGACCAATGTGCCTGCTTGACCAAAGTCGTCGTCTTCCGCGTGCAGCGTGTAAGCCTTGCGCACCATGTCCCCGCTCGTGCTCCACGTATCTACCGGTGGGTTGAGCGTTGGGTCTGCCGCCGGGCCGCCTTTGGAGTTAGGGGCATAAACGGGATCGGTTACGTTGTCCATGCGCATCGCTCCGTCTTTGCTGTAGCTGTTAACGGGCGACTTGGGACGATTTACCGGAATTTGCTTGTAGTTGACGCCCAGCCGAGCGCGGTGAGCATCGGCATAAGCAAAGATCCGTCCCAGCAACATCTTGTCGGGGCTGACACCAATTCCTGGGACCAGGCTGTTCGGCTCAAATGCGGCCTGTTCTATTTCGGTATGGTAGTCGGTGGGGTTGCGATCCAAGGTCAGTTTGCCGACTGGGATTAGTGGATAATCGCTGTGCGGCCAAACCTTGGTGAGATCAAAAGGGTTGAAACGATAGGTTTCGGCGTCTTCGAAGGGCATGATCTGCATGTGCAGCGTCCAGCTCGGATGCTCGCCTCGCTTGAGCGCGTCATAGAGGTCGCGGGTGTGATAATCCGCATCCTGCCCTGCGAGTGTGTCGGCTTCCTCTTGAGTGAGACACTCAATGCCCTGATCGGTCTTGAAGTGATATTTGACCCAGAATTTCTCGTCCTTGGCATTTACCCACATGTAGGTATGGCTGCTATAGCCGTTCATGTGGCGCCAGGTTTTCGGGATGCCACGATCCCCCATTAGCCAGGTAACCTGGTGAGCTGATTCAGGGGAGAGTGACCAGAAGTCCCATTGCATGTCGTGATCACGCAGGTTGGTATCCGCGCGGCGTTTCTGTGAGCGAATGAAGTGTTGGAATTTCATCGGGTCACGAATGAAAAACACCGGGGTGTTGTTGCCCACCATGTCGTAGTTTCCCTGGCTGGTGTAGAACTTTACCGAGAATCCTCTCGGGTCGCGCCAAGTGTCCGGGCTACCGCGTTCACCCGCGACGGTAGAGAAGCGCATCAACACATCGGTCTTGGTACCGGGCTGAAATACGGCTGCCTTGGTGTAGGAGCTGACGTCATGGGTTACCTGAAAGTGACCAAAACCGCCGCCGCCCTTTGCATGCGGTTGGCGCTCTGGTATGCGCTCGCGATTAAACTGCGCCATCTGCTCAATCAAGTAATGGTCATGCAACATGATAGGTCCGTCTGGACCTATGGTAAGTGAGTGCTCATCACTGGATACCGGAATACCGGCATCATTGGTTGTGGGTTTTGTTTTCTGGTCAGACATCATCAGGTCTCCACTGTCATTGTTCTGGTGCAGGCTGCGATCGCTCGCGGGTTTTCGCCTGGCCAGTACGTCACTCGTTGCTTCTACACGAGGCACCTAATGATTGGAGTCGTTTGCTGTCTAGAGTTCAGTGCGCGGAGTTCAAAACTGTGTTTGTCCAAGGTTGCCGGCAGTTTTGTGTTTTTGGAGAGGGTGCAATGACCAGGGCAGCAGCGTAGAGCTATTGCTTAACCTGTGGATGGCGGTTGAGCGAGCAGGCTAGAGATAGCGCTCGGTTGCTGTTTCTCGGAGTTCAAGCGCCGGGCCTGCCGGTTTTATTAGCCGACATGCCCGGTTTTGGTTGCTGCGCTCAGACTGGCTTCTGCTCATCTGTGCGCTCGGTTTTGCTTTCCCCAGCACTTGCGCTGGCGGTGCTGCTCTGGCTAGTGCTGCTGCCTTGCAGGTTGTTGGTTCGCTGCTTGCTGTCATCTGCTTGTGCGATCGGGCTTGAAGCAAGGAAAGACGCAACGATCAGTGCAGAAAGATTTCTCATGATGCTCTCCTAATGGTTTCAGTTGGCGTCTTCTGAGCATGGCGCTAGCTTGAAATATTATGAAACTGTTTCCCGTGATAGGATTCAGGGCTGTCAGTCATTTCACCGCTAAGGCCATGTTCGATAGGCCGTTGATGTCCACTATAGGGGGGCGGCATAGTGTCGCAGTAGCTCTATTTTACGCTACACACCGTTTCTTTTTTGGAAACAGTTTTATCCTTTCTGGTGACATTAGCTATTTTTTCGCTCTTCTTCTGCAGCGGTTTTTGCTTGATGTTCAGTCGTTGCTGCGCTGGATTGACCTGCTACGCGCTGCAGCATTTGGTCGTAGTGTTCGCTGCCATCTTCTGCCAGAGCAACCGGGCTAGTGGCAATAAAGGATGCGATAACTAAAGCGGATAAACTTCTCATGGTATTTCTCCTGGTGGGGCGAAGGCCGGAAAATGCTTGAGGTGGTGCGCTTTACTGTTTCCAAAGCTGAACTAGCATTAAAAGCAGTGCTTTCTTTTAAAGCCGCGCTGGGTGGCCTTTAGTGGTTATTTTATTACCCTGGTTATAGTGCCGGTAGCCCGGGATATCCCTACGCAGTGTTTCCATTTTCGCAACGAGAGGTGCGCGGTGCAGGATTTGAATGATCTTATTTGCTTTGCCCGTGTAGTTCGTTTTGGCGGTTTTGCGGCAGCGGAGCGCGCTACCGGTGAGCGAAAGTCCAAGCTCAGTAAACGGGTGACACGCTTGGAGCAGTACTTTGGTACGCGCCTTATCGAACGCTCAACCCGTAGCTTTCGGGTTACCGATATGGGGCGAGAGGTGTATCGCCAGTGTGAGGCCATTGTTGACCGGCTGGAGGCGACTGAGGCTCTGGCTATGACGGCCAAGGATGAGGTGCGCGGAATCGTTCGTGTGAGCTGCTCTTCCGGGATGATGGAGTATTTGGGACGCGAAGCGCTGGTTGAATTCATGCGGCGCTACCCTGAGGTGCGTCTGCAGTTACTGCTGTCCAGTCAGCGGGTAGATTTGATCAAGGAGCGTATCGACGTCGCCTTTCGGGTCGCGACTCGTTTCGATACGGATCAGTCTCTGGCTATGCGCTCAATTGGCGTTAGCTCGCGGATTTTGGTGGCCAGCCCCCAACTGCTGGCGGACCACGGTGGTAAGCCTATGCAGCTGGAGGAGTTGGCCCAGTTTCCGACGCTGTCGGTGGGTGAGATGCTGGAGCGTGATCGCTGGGAGTTTGCCAACGACAACGGTGAGACCCGCGCGCATGCGCATGTGCCGCATTTCAGCTGTGGCGACATGCAGTTGCTGTGTGACTCCGCGGTTGCTGGCTTGGGGGTGGTGTTGCTGCCAGAGCATGTCTGTGGCCCTGAACTGAAGCGGGGCAGGTTGGTCCATATCCTGCCAGAGTGGCATGCCGTTGAGGGGAATATTCATATGGTCTTTACGACCCCCAAAGGGATGTTGCCGCCAGTGCGCGCTTTTATTGATCATTGTGTTGAGATTTTCGCCCAGCGCCGTTGAAGTCCCGGGCATTATGCATGTCTTGGCATGCGCGCCAATTTACCCATAATGCCCGGTGTCGCAGCGTCAATTTGCGCTGAGCTAATTCAGGAGAAACGGATGGCTGCATCGCTTCCATTGTTACAGTGTTCGCTGCGTTACATTGCCATCTACCTGTTATTGGCGGTGTGCTTTGGCTTCATTCAGGTATGGTTTGATTTAACCCTGGGCGCGCTTGCTACCTTGGCTACGCTTGCCGGTGCCAGCTGTTATGTGGCGTTTTGGGTCGTCCGTCGGCGAGCCTCAGCTTTGACGAGCGCTGACGCGTTCAAGCTGTCGCTGTGCTCGGTACTAATGACGCTCCTTTTCGTAGCGCTGATAGTCGCGCTGCTGCTGTTGCGCGACGACCTGCGTGGTTATCTCGCGCTCTTTGATCGTACAGGCTTGCTCTATGCGGGCTTGCTGGTGTTTTCGTACTTGTGCATGGCTCTTCTACTGCAGTGGGTGCTGTATTACCTATTCGCGCGGCTGCATTACCGTGTTATGAAGAAAGGCGACGGGGTGAACTCGCCTGCTGTGACCGAGGGACATTCATGAGTTGGTTTGATGAGGTGATACTGGAAACCGATCTGGTGCAGCTGAGACCCCTGCGTGCGGCGGATAGCTCTGCGTTGGTGAAGGCGGCAGCAGACGGCCGACTTTGGGAGTTGTGGTACACCCAAGTGCCTGGCACCGAGACCATTGACGATTATGTGGGGTATGCCCTGCGGGAGCAGGCTGCCGGCCGTGCTTTACCTTTTGTGGTGGTTGAGCGCAGTAGTGGGGAGGTCATAGGCACTACCCGCTACTGTAATGCTGAACCGGAGAGTCGAAGGTTGGAGATTGGTTACACCTGGTACGCGAGCCGGGTACAGCGCAGTGCCGTCAACACACAGTGCAAACTGGCGCTGTTGACTCATGCCTTCGAGCAATTGGGCGCAATCGCAGTAGAGTTCCGCACCCATTGGCACAATCAGGCCTCGCGCGCGGCCATCGCACGGCTCGGAGCCAAGCAGGATGGCGTCCTGCGTAACCACCGACTGGAGCCGGATGGCGCGCGACGCGACACCGTGGTGTTTTCTATTCTTGATAGCGAGTGGCCGTCGGTGCGCAAGTCACTGCAGTTCAAATTGGACCGCCGCTCTGCCGGTTAATCGATAGCGGCGGAGCCCAGGGTAGTGGGGCGAGGCCACCTACGTGGCGCGTTACCATAGCGGAGATCAGGCTGATGCCGCGATTGTTCATCGGGTTTGAGTTGCCCAGGGTGCAGGCTGATGCCTTGGCCGCACTGGCTGAGCCCGCCCCTGCTCTGCGCTGGCAAACTCCGGCGCAACTGCATCTGACCCTGCGCTTTCTTGGCGAGATGAGTAACGCTCAGAGCTGCGAGGTGCAGCAGGCTCTGTCCGTTCTTTGCTGGCAGGCGCTTGATGTGCAGGTCAGCGGTGTCGGGTATTTCGGCCCACAAGCAAGACCGAGCATACTCTGGGCTGGCGTTGCCGATAACGCCCCGCTGCATGCGTTGCGAGCTAAACTGGACCTGTTGTTGGCGACGCTGCTGGCACCTGATTCTCAGCACTTTGTGCCACATGTGACCCTGGCGCGTTGCGGCAGCGGCGCCGGTCATTCGGGCCGCTTTCTTGCGCGGCATCGACAGCTGAAGTTGCCGTCCTGGAGGGTAAGCGAGATATGTCTGTTTACCAGTGAAGCGAGTGACAATGGCTCGCGTTACCGCGTAATAGCGCGTTATCCCAGTACCCTGCCTGTGGAGATGTCTGATGACGCCCCTGATCAAGCGCCTTGAACTGGACAGAGAATATTATTTTGCAGAAGGCTGCTATATCAACGAGCTATCGAATGCTGAGCACGATCCAGCGGTGTCGATCGCGCGGGCGCGCGTTCCGGTGGGCGTGACTACCCGCTGGCATGCCTTGACTGGCGTGGTGGAGCGTTACCTGATTGAGGCGGGGCAGGGCGAGGTCTATCTCGATACGCTGGCACCGCAGCGGGTCTCGGCAGGCGACGTGGTATTGATTCCGGCGGGTTGCGCGCAGCGTATTGGTAATACCGGCGACGATGAGCTGGTGTTTCTGGCTATTTGCTCACCGCGTTTTCAGCCGCAATGCTATCAAGATCTGGAGTCTTAGCCAGGCTGGTCGACCGAGTTGATCTCTTTCTGCGTCAGAGCGCGATACTGGCCCGGCTGCAGTGCCGGGTCCAGCACGATGGCACCCATGCTTTCACGGTGCAGTGCCACCACCTGGTTACCGACTGCATGGAACATCCGTTTGACCTGATGGTAGCGCCCTTCATAGATGGTCAGCCGGGCTTCGCAGGGGCCCAGTCGCTCCAATTCTGCGGGCGAGGTAGTTAGCTGTTCGGTGGTCATATAGATGCCGTTGGCAAAGCGCTCGGTTGTTTCCGCGCTGATCGGGCGTAAGGTCGTGACGCGGTAGGTCTTGGGCAGCTTGATGCGGGGCTCGGTCAGACGTCGTGACCAGAGGCCATCGTTGGTGAGGATCAGTAGCCCCGAGCTGCCGCGATCAAGGCGACCGCCAATGTGCAGCTCCTCACGCAAGGGCGAGGGCAGCAGTTCCATCACGGTGGGATGTTGTGGGTCAGTGGTCGCACTTAGGTAATCGACCGGCTTGTGCAGCATTACAAAGTGCGCTTCGCGGGCCTGCAGCAGCTCGCCATCCAGGCTGATGGGCACGAACTGATCGACTTCGTGACGCGGATCGTGGGTCAGTTGTCCGCCTACCTGCACATGGCCGCTGGCGATCAGCAGACGCGCGGCCTGCCGGCTATGGGCGGTGTGGTTGCTGATAAAACGATCGAGTTTCATGGGGCGATTATACCTGCCGCGCCCAGGCCGAGGGTCAATCGTTGCCACGCTCCCATTCCGGCGGTCGCCACAGATGCGCCAGTCGCTGACGCAGCGGCCCCGGCTGGCGCATATCACGCGCCAGGTCACGATACTCGTGCAGCCAGTGCATCCATAATCGATTGTTGTGCTCTGGCGGCCGCGTAATGCCGTACTCGATGGGCTGGTCCGCTCGTTCGCGGGTGAAGCTGCCGAACAGGCGATCAAAGATAATAAATACGCCGCCATAGTTGGTATCGACATAGCCTGGATTACGCGCGTGATGTACCCGGTGGTGATTAGGGGTATTGAAGATGTACTCGATAACCGGGTGCAGGCGGCCAACCAGGGTGGTGTGAATAAAAAACTGGTAAACCAGGGACAGCGCGTAACAAACGCCTATCCACACTGGATTGAAGCCAATCAGCGCCAGTGGCACGTAAAACAGCCAGCCGCCGTTGAAGATATTGGTCGCGTTCTGGCGCATCGCGGTCGAAAAGTTCATGCGCTCGGAGGAGTGGTGCGTTACGTGGGCAGCCCATAACCAGCGCACGCGATGCGAGCTGCGGTGCATCCAGTAGAAGCAGAAGTCAGTCAGCAACCAGAGCGCCAGCGCAGTGAACAGGTTCAGCGGAATGTCGAGCAGCCGGTGATGATAGGCCAGGGCGTAAACCGGAAAAGCGATAAGCCCGGCAAAGAGCAGTTCGGTGGTTTGATAACCCGCGCCCAGCGCAAAGTTGCGTATGGCCTCACGCCCATCGACCAAGGTCGGGTTGTGACGAATCTTCAGGTACTCCCAGGCAAACACGGCAATGAATACCGGTGTTGCCAGCAGAAATACCAGTTGGCGCTCATCCATCGCCAGCCAGCTTAAGCCGCTGTCCGCGAGCATCTGTTGCATCATCTCGAACAAGCCCATGAGGCCGTTACTCCCTGCTTTTTAGCTTGGTTATAGTTGTAATACTGAACCTAACGGGAGCTTGCCTCTTGACTTTATATGTCGGGTTTTTGACTCTAGACGACAAAAGTGGAGGTGCATTATGGCGACACCATTGCGAGTCACCGGTGCCTGGGTGCAGCTGTTGACTGACTGGCTCGATGCGCAGCAACTGCCCGCGCCGGAGTTGCGCCTATTGCTGGACAGTCGAACTGGTGCAGATCTGGTGCCTATGCCGTTGTGGCAGTCCATGCTGGCGCAAGCGGTGGCGCTTCGACCAAGCGAGCCAGCAGTTGCGCTGAATATAGGCGCGCAGGCTAAACCGAGGCATGTAGGGGTGCTGGGTTACCTGCTGCTGGCTTGTAACAATCTTGCTGAAGGTGTGGCTGCTTATCAGCGTTATGAGCGCTTGTTTTACGGCGAAGACCTGGTGCAGGTAAGTGCCTCGACTAACGAGGTGGCACTGGTCTGGCCAGCACACGCCTCGACCGGCGAGCTCGCAGACAGCGTCGCCATTGCTGCTCTGCTTAGCCTGCTGCGACATTTGCTGACGATGCCACCGGTGCCTCTGAGAGTGAGTTTTGCTTTTCCAGCGCCGGGTGATGCGCAGGTAGTTGCTGCCTACGAGCAGTTCTTCGCATGCCCTGTGCTTTTTTCGGCCGCCTGCACCGAGGTGGTTTTTCCGTCCAGCGTGTTAACGCTGACGTTACCGCATAGCGATCCCAGTGTGCGCCAGCTACTCGACCGGCAGGCACAGGCGGCGCTCCTGGCGCTGCCGGAATCTGATGCATTTGCTCGCGCTTTGCAGCAATGCATGCTGCGATTGTTATCAGAGGGTAGCTTGAACTTGCCGCGGGTGGCGGCAGAGCTGCATATGTCGGTTCGTCATCTACAACGACGCCTGGAGTCGCGGGGTCAGAGCTGGCGCGGGTTGCTGGATGATCTGCGGCAACAGTTGGCAAAGCAATATCTGGCCGATCCTGGCTTGCTGCTCAGTGATGTTGCGCTGCTGCTGGGGTTTTCCGAGCAAAGTGCGTTCAACCGAGCGTTTCGTCGCTGGAGTGGTGAAACGCCTTTGAGTGCGCGTCGCAGGCTGTTGCGGACGGACTGATGGCGTTACAGTATCGTAACGTTAATCAAGGATTGCCTATGTACGCCATCGCCTCTTTAGCAACACTTCTGGTTGCCCTTTTACACGCTTACTTCCTGCTGTTGGAAATGTTTTTCTGGGACAAACCGCTGGGACTCAAATCCTTTGGCCAAACACCTGAGAGTGCCGCCGCGACCAAGGTGATGGCAGCAAATCAGGGCTTGTATAACGGGTTTCTGGCCGCGGGTCTGATTTGGGGCGTGGCCCTGGGACCGGCGGGCGACGGCATCAAGCTGTTCTGCCTTGGCTGCGTGATCATCGCCGGGGTATTTGGCGCCCTGACCGCTAGCCGCAAGATTCTTTATGTACAAGCGGCTCCAGCTGCACTCGCGCTGGTTCTTGTGCTCTTGTCCTGAGCTTTGTCGTGCTGACTGCACTAGACTCGAAGCAGGTTTCTACTTTCTGGTGGATTGGTTGAATGCTGACTTATTACCGCTCATTGCTACAGTCTTTGTTTGCGATGCTGCTGATCGGGATTCTGGTGGTCGAGGTATTGATGTGGCAGATCGATGTCTCTGCCCGCAGTCAGTCTGCCCAGCAGCTATTGTCTCGCGGCGCAGACGTGCGCAGCGTGCTGGAAACCAGGCTGCGCGACGGTATCTATTTAACCCGAGGACTGGTGTCCTTCCTGCATAGTCAGCAAGGATTGCGTGATCAGAAAAACGTCGAAGACTGGCTGGCCAGCATGCTGGAGGAAGTCGATTACCTGATCAATATTGGTATTGCGCCGAATAACCGCATCGAGTTGATTTATCCTCGCGAGGGTAATGAGGCGGCGTTAGGTCTTGCCTATAGTGATGTGCCCGCTCAGTGGAGTGCAGTGCAAGAGATCATGAGCACAGGTAAGCCCGTTCTGGCCGGACCTCTGAATCTGGTTCAGGGCGGCAGCGGGTTAGTATATCGCTCGCCGGTCTATCTCGATGGTCGTTACTGGGGGCTGGTCAGTACGGTGATGGATGCGTCTGCTTTGCTTGGCATCCTTGACACCGAGCCGCGCTGGCAGGACCTCAACGTGCAGCTTCAGCGCGGGCAAGACAGGCGCGCAGAAACCTTTACCCGTATATGGGGCGCGGATCTGATACCGGGCTTGCCGCAGCAGGCCATGTTGATCGAGTTGCCGAGTGTGACCTGGCGTTTGATTGTGCAGCCGCGTTCAGAGCAAACTCACGGCGTACTCTACCGCGTCGGTTTATACGTGCTGCTATTGCTTATCCTGCTGGCTGTGGGCTACACCAGTGCCGCTCATATTCGGCAGCGGCGCGAGCGTGAAATGTTGCGCGCCGAGTCGGAGAAGATGAAAAGCGAATTCATCTCAACCATTAATCACGAGTTGCGTACGCCGCTGACTAGCATTCTTGGCACTTTAAGCTTGCTGCAGGGCGGTGTCGTAGGGGCGCTATCCAAGGACGCGGAACGCATGGTGCTGCTCGCCAAACGTAACGGCGAGCATTTGCTCAAACTGATCAACGATCTACTGGATATCGACAAACTCGTGGCTGGCAGCATGCAACTTGAGCTGCAGGACTTGGAGCTTGATCAAATTCTACCGCGCGCTGTCCAGGAGCTGGACGGGGTTGTGCGTCAGCGTGATCTGAGTATTGAGTACGAGAATCCTTTCAGCGATGCGCGCGTGCGAGTCGACCCCACGCGGTTTAAGCAGGTACTGGATAACCTGCTATCCAACGCTATCAAGTTTTCGCCACCAGGCGCAGTCATTCATGTGCAGGTCAGGAGCGTAGAGGATGGTGCGCGCTGGCGAATAGAGGTCAGAGACCATGGCGGCGGTATGCCGCTGGGCTTTCAGGATAAGGTGTTCGAGCGTTTCACTCAGGCTGACAGCAGCTCGCAGCGCCGGGCGGGCGGAACCGGGCTGGGTCTGGCTATTACGCGCGGGCTGGTAGAGCAGATGGGCGGGGAGATCGGTTTTACCAGTTCGGACGCCGGAACTTGTTTTTATGTGTTGATGCCGGCTTTGACGGACGCAGCCGGCATCGAGACGCCAGCGTGATCGAGACAAGTGGATTTAATCTAGGGAGATGTGATGCATAGCAAATTGACAGCCAGGGAAATAAAGGCGTTTGTACCCGCGCAAGACTATGTGAAAAGCAAGGCGTTTTATCGTGATGTGGGCTTTGAAATGGCCTCTGATATGGGCGATGTAGCCTACTTTCGTCTTGGCGAATGCAGCTTTCTGTTGCAGGACTTTTACCAGCCGGCGCTGGCTGACAATTTCATGATGCATCTGTTGGTTGACGATGCACGGGCCTGGCACATTCATCTAGAAAAAGTAGGTCTGACATCACAGTATCATGTGCAGCTCTCTGAATTGGTTGAGCAGCCCTGGGGTATGCTTGACTTCACGCTGACTGATCCTAGTGGTGTGCTTTGGCGTATAGGCCAGAACCTGTGAGTCAATAAGGCATGGATTTACGTAACTATTTGCTTGGCAAGCCAGAGGCGCAGGAAGACTTTCCTTTTGGCCCGGAAGCGGCGGTATTCAAAATCCAGGGCAAGATGTTTGCTCTGCTGGTCGAGCGTGCTGGTGTCGCCAGTATCAACCTGAAATGCGACCCTGAACAGGCGATCGGATTGCGCGATCTATTTCCGGCGGTTACTCCCGGCTATCACATGAACAAACGCCACTGGAATACGGTCCGAGATGATGGTTCGGTTCCAGCGGGGGAGTTGCAGCGCATGGTTGATCATTCTTACGCGTTGGTTGTGCGGGGACTGACGCGGGCGCAGCGTTTGGGGCTGGAAGCGAGGCACGGTAAGGCTGCGCTTTATGCGGATCAGCTTGAGCGCTAAGTCAATGCGGCTCCGTGATGGGACCGCAGCGGATAGTGCTGCCTGCGCTGCTTTATTTACCACAGCAGTGCACCAGTTGGCATCCAGTCACTATAACGCGCAACAATGCGAAGCCTGGGCGCCGCTTAAACCGGATGTAACACGCTGGCAGAAGCATCTGGGCAGTCTGGAGTTGCTGTTGGCCGAGGACGCTCAGAGGCTGCTGGGCTTTATTGGTTATGCCCATGATGGGCACATCGACCTGCTGTATTGCGCGCCGCGCGCTGCACGCAGTGGCGTGGCCAGCACACTTTACCTGGCAGCAGAGCAGCGCCTTTTCGCGCAAGGCGTGACGAGGCTGTTTACCGAAGCCAGCATGCTGGCGAAGCCATTCTTTCACCAGCAGGGCTTCAGCGTGATTGCACAGGAAGAAGTGCAGCGCGGCGAAGGGGTAACGCTACTGCGTTATCGCATGCAAAAAATACTGGATTGAGGTGGCAAGCTGCTTGGCATTGCTACCAGCGTACCGCTATCTTTGTGCCTTCAGGTTTAAGGGAATAATAATATGAATGCCCAACTCATTTTGCTGCCAGTGCTGCTGCAGATCGCTCTGACGCTGGCAAGCTATGTTGCGCTGGCTCGGGCCAAAAGCAAGGCGCTGGCCTTGGGTCAGGTTGACGAGGTTCGGCGGGCGTTACACAGCGACGCATGGCCCGACAGCGTTATCAAGATCAATAACAATATCCGTAACCAGTTCGAGACGCCGGTGCTCTTCTACGTGCTGGTCCTGGTGCTACTGAACCTGGGGGCAGTGGGCTGGTTGACGCAGTTGCTGGCCTGGTTATTTGTACTCAGTCGGATCGCTCATACCCTGGTGCATACCGGAACCAATCAGCTACCTCTGCGCCGCCGCCTATTCACCTTTGGTTGTGTCGTGCTCATATTGATGACTGCGCTGGCTGCCTGGGTGTTGGTGATTGGCTGATGGCCGGGTTTATGGATTTGCTGCGCGGTCGAGGCCGCGTGTACCTGCTGGAGGCGGTACTCTGCTTCGGCAGCTTGGTACTGTTGCTGGGAATGGGGTTGGTGGCATTGCCGATGGCATTTGCCGAGGGAGCCGATCCGCAGTTTGCCTGGCAGCTGGTAGCGATGCTGGCGCTCGGGTTTATTGGCCTGTGGGGAGCAACCCAGCTGGTGCTCAAGGTGGCTTATCCGCAGCGTCAGGTGGCCAAGCCGCAGGCGATAGTGATTACCCTGCTGCTGGGTATAGCAGCACTATTGTTGTTTCATCAATTGATGGCCTTGTCGCGGGCTGCCACCATGATGTTGGTAGTGCTGCCGTTGCTGGGGAGTGCGCATTTTCTATTTTTGGGCCGCGATTACCTGGTGCGTAAGCGCTGACCTTTAGTTGACAGCTGCAGGCTGATCCGGTCGACTACAAACTTTGTTTTCTCTTCTCGGAGTCTGCTGCTGTTATGTCTTCCTATACCCACGAACCCCGTTTGCTCTCTATCAATGCTGGCTCAGCGCAGCCTTTGCAGATAGGCAATCGGCATACCCGTACCGGTCATTTCAAGCAACCGTTGCAGGGTGTGGTTGCTATAGGCGCACAGGGCATCGAAGGTGACTTTATTGCCGACCTCAAGCATCACGGCGGCCCGGATCAGGCACTCTATATTTATAGCCAGGAAGATATCGACTGGTGGAAGCAGCAATTGCAGCGTGATCTTGAACCGGGTTTCTTTGGTGAGAATCTGACAGTTTCGCATTGGTGGCCAACACTGCGAATCGGTGACCGTCTGCAGGCGGGTGAGTTGCTGCTGGAAATTACCGCGCCACGTATTCCCTGTTCTACGCTGGCGGCCCGGGTCGACGACAAGCTATTTGTTAAAGCTTTCGCTAAGGCCGAGCGCTGTGGGGCTTATGCGCGTGTGTTGCAACCGGGCAGCATTGAGGCGGGCGAAACGCTGACGGTAATCCAGGCGGATGTAATCTATCCGACCATTAACGAGGTGTTTCGCTACTGCCATTCCAAGGGGCATAACCTGGACTTTGTACAGCGGGTGCTACAATCGCCTGTCGCAGAAAAGATGCGAGTAGAGATGGAGGAGCGCAGGTCTGCGGCGGAAAAGGCGACGGGCCAGCTGCCAGGGCTTTGAGTTCTGCTCGCCTGGTGCGTTGAACGCACTAGCGTGGCAGCGTGGCCAGCAATAGTGCCCGATAGATGCCTTCACGTAGGCCGCCAGTCTTGCTCAACTTCATACGCTTTAGCGCCACTTGCTGGCGGCTGCTGGCGCTGACCCGCCAACCTTGCCAAGTTAACTGTAATAGTGCTCGCTTGCTGCCGATCTGGGTTTTTAATGCGCTCAGTGCCTGCGCCAAATCCTCTTCTTCTACACTCATTCCGCTGCCCAGCGGAAAGGCGGGTAGCTCACCCGGTTGCTGCATTGTGCGCAAGCTGGACTCAAGCTGCGCAGGGGTATTGCGGCGGTAATGCTCCGGCAATCGGTAAGCTGGGGGCAGCTTGCCCGCCTGCTTAGCCTGTTTCATTAACGCCGGTTGAAAACGCGCATCGCTGATCGACAGCATGGCATCAATTACCTCAGCATCACTTTTGTCACGCAGGTCAGCGACGCCGTACTCGGTCACGACCAGGTCGCGCAAGTGCCGTGGAATAGTGGTGTGCGGATACTGCCAGCAAATGTTGGAGGAGACCTTGCCGGCCTGAGTACGTGTTGCGGGTAGTGTGATGATCGAGCGCGCATCGTCCAATGCGAACGCCTGGGCCACAAAGTTGTATTGGCCGCCGACACCGCTGATCACCTGCGCATCGGCCAGGCCGTCGGATACCACTGAGCCGGTCAGCGTGACCATCAGGGCGCTATTGATGAAGCGCGCGTGTTTGCGCGCCTGGCGCTTGCCAGGTTCATCGCCGTATAGGCTGTTGGTGTAAGAGACCGGCATCATGGCGATCTTGGCGCGCGTACTTGCTGGCAGGCGCTGCAGGATCTGATAGAGCACGGGGCTGCCGATGAAAAAGCCGGCATGAATCAGTTTGCCCTCTACCTCGCGCTTGATGACGCCTGCCTCAATAAGCGTTAGAAAGCCTTCGACCAGCATCTCGGTAACGCCATAGAGCCCCTGTTCAAAGGGATGGCAGTGGCGATCCTGCAGACTGTCTTGTTGCTCCAGTCTTTGCAGTAATGCGCGGAAGCGCTCTGGTTGCTGCTGGCGCAGACGCAAGGCATAGGCGATGGCATCGCCAATCGAGCCGATGCCAATTTGCAAGGTGCCGCCATCGACGATCAGGCTAGCGACCCGCAGGCCGATGGCGTGGTGCTTGGTAGCTGCCGGGCTGTGCGGCGGGGTGAATAGCGCAAACTCGTACTCTTCGCCCTGCAGCAGTAGATCGAAGTCGCTGGCAGGGCGATCGGCAGAGCCGCCCATGAAAGGTAGCGCGTGGTTGACCTGTCCCACGCTGAGCATGCGTAGCTCGCCACGTTGGCGCTGTTCGAGCAAATCGGCGCTGATGTCCGGGTTGCAGCTGAGACTATAGCGAGCGGGCTGCCCGTCAGTTAAGGTCTCACCGGGTGTGACCAGCTGCAGAATCAGGTTTACCTTCCAGCGCAGCAGCGTTGCCAGCGCGTGGGTGTAATTGAGACTGGTGTATTGCTGTTGCGCTAGCGGCACGCCCAGCCAACCGCCAGGCTGCAAAAAGAACTCACGGACGGTGATATTGCTGGGTAGCTCCCCGCTGCGCAGCGCTCTGGCGTATTCAAGATCGGGATAGCCAGCAAACAGCCGTGCAGACAAAGGACCGATAAAGCGTTGTTCCAGCTCGCTCTTGGCGCTGGGTTTTTCTAGCGTCAGGGCGGTACAGATGGTCAGGGATATATCAGGGTTGGCCCGCGCCCGATGATACAAGGCGTTGATCAGGTGATTGGCTTTGCCCAGCCCGAGTGGCAGGCCCACCACCAGCTCATTGCCGAGGCGCTTGAGGATTTCATCGACCAGCGCTTCGGCTTTGTCAAAGCGCTGCGGCACTTCACTCATCCGGTGCGGCCGTCCAGCCCGGAGCAGTCCAGCCTGCGTCTGGCGTGAAGCGGGGGCCGTGTTTTTCACTTAACTGCTGCAATTGCTGCTCAATGGTATCAAAGCCCAACTGCTCGGCGTACTGCATGGGGCCGCCGCGGAAGGGAGGGAAGCCGGTGGCGAAGATCATCGCTCCGTCGAGCTGGTCGGCATCGTCAATGACCTTTTCGCGCAGGCAGGCCATGCATGCATTGAGCATGGGTAGCAGCAGGCGCTCCTGGGTGCCGCGCGGGGCCTGCTTACGGCGGTATTTTTTCTGCACTTTGCCGTGTTTCCAGCGGTATATGCCTTTACCGGTCTTGCGGCCCAACTCGCCTTTGCTCACTTTGCTGCGCAGCCACTCAGGTGCTTCGGGCAGGTTGCTGTCGAGTTGCTCGCGCAACATATCGGCCACCCCCAGGCAGATATCCAGCCCAACCTGGTCGGCCAGCTCTAGCGGCCCCATCGGCATACCAAAATCGATAGCTACCTGGTCAATAGCTTCGGCGCTCAGTCCCTCATCCAGCAGGCCGATGGCTTCTACCAGATAAGGTGTGAGGGCGCGGTTGACCAGAAAGCCGGGATCGCTGCTAACCGGGGCTGGCAGGCGGTTGATCTGGCCAACAAAGGTGCTGGCGCGCTCCAGTGCACTGCTGCGCGCGGTAGAGTGGGCAACTACCTCTACCAGTTGCATCTGCGCCACCGGATTGAAAAAGTGAATGCCGACCAGTCGGCCCGCATCAGCCAGCCCGCTGCGCAGCTTGTCCAGGGCGATACTTGAGGTGTTAGTCGCCAGAATCGCATCCGGTTTCATGCGCGGCTCTATCTCGGCATACACCTGCCGCTTTAGCTGCAGATCTTCGGGTACCGCTTCCAGCACCAGATCAGCTACTGCCACGCCGCTATTGTCCGGATCGGGAATCAGGCGGTCGAGGATATCGCGGGTTTGTGCCGCGCTGCGGTGCTTCTTGCGGCAGAGTTCAGTCAGGTTGCTGAGCGCTTTGCCAATGGCTTTAGGTTCGGTATCAAACAGGCTGACGCGCAGCCCCTGTAGTGCGCACCAGCCGGCAATATCGCCGCCCATGGCACCGGCACCGATAACATGCACATGCTGGACCGGTGCGGGTTTGTGCCTGCCCTTGCCTGGATCGCCCAGCGCCTTGAGCTGTTCGCGCAGAAAGAATACGCGTACCAGGTTACGTGAGCTGGGTGTATTCAGCAGATGGGCGAACGAATAGATCTCGCGGTGTAATACCTGATCCGGACTATTGCCGTGGCGTTCCCAGAGCTTGATCAGTGCCTGCGGTGCCGGGTATTGCTGGGGCGCGACCTTGGCGTCTGCCTGTTTGCGCATGCGCCAGGCCGCCAGGCGTCGAACCCAGTCAAGGCGGAAGGGGCGCGCGCGCAGGTTGCGTCTGTCGACCGTTATCTGCTTATCCAGCACTGCGGTGACCGCCTTGCCTATGTGGCGTTCTTCCAGCAGCTGATCGATCAGCCCGAGCTGGCTGGCCTGCGCGTCGTGAATAGTGCGACCGGTAAGCATCATGTCCATGGCCACCAACGGATCAATCAAATCCGGTAAACGCGCGGTTCCGCCGAGACCGGGGTGCAGCCCCAGCAGCACTTCAGGTACGCCAAAGGTGGCTCCTTTGACCGCCAGCCGGTAGTCGCAGCACAACGCCAGTTCCAGCCCGCCGCCGAGCGCTGCGCCGTGGATGATGGCGATGGTTGGACAGCTCAGATCAACCAGGTGCTGAGCCAGCAAATGTGCCTCGACCAGCTTGTTGATGACGTCGGGTTCGGTGTGCAGCTCACGGAACTCGCTGATGTCGGCGCCTACGCAAAAGCTGCCGGGTTTGGCCGAGCGGATGACCAGTGCGCTGGGCATGTCACTCTTGAGCGCGGCGATAATTTCGCTGAATTCACGCAGTACCGCTTCGGAAAGCACGTTGGCGCTGCTGTCGGCCTTGTCCATCAGTAACCAGGCGACGTTTTGCTCGTCACGTTTCAGGTGCCAATGCTGCCAGCGGCGTGGGCTGACCTTAAGCTCGGCTGGGCTGAAGGGGCCTATTTCCATGCGCCGGGCTGCCAGAGCAGAAAGGACGGAGGCGGTCATCGGGTCAGTCTCCCTAAAGTGTTTCAATCAGCATGGCGCCCGACTGGCCGCCGCCAATGCATTCCGTGGCGATCCCGCGACGCAGGCCGTGGCGCTGCAGCGCCTTGACCAAATGCAGCACGATACGGTTACCACTGGTACCGACCGGATGGCCGAGGCTGATGGCGCCGCCATCGATATTCAGGCGGGCAGGGTCCAGCCTCCCCAGTGGATGGTCGAGCCCCAGCACCTGTTTGCAAAACGCTGCATCCTGCCAGGCTTCAAGGCAGGCGAGTACCTGGGCAGCAAAGGCCTCGTTGATCTCCCAGAGGTCAATGTCGGCTAGCTGATGGCCTTGGCGCTGCAGCAACGCGGTGCTGCTGAGCACGGGCCCCAGCCCCATTATCTCGGGTTCCAGGGCTGACCACTGGCTGTCGACAATAACGGCCAGCGGGGTGAGGTTATGCTTGATCAGCGCCTGCTCAGAGGCGAGGATTACCCAGCTGGCGCCATCGGTAATCTGCGAGCTGTTGCCAGCGGTGACCTGACCGTAGGGCTTTTCAAACACCGGCTTCAGCTGGCTCAGGGCCTCGATCGAATTATCCGGGCGCACGCCGTCGTCCTGATCGTACTGCTTCCCGTGCCGATCAAATAGCGGTATCACTTCGTCCTTCAGCCAGCCGCCTTCCTGGGCAGCGGCCAGCCGCTGATGACTCATCAGCGCGTAGGCGTCGGCGGATTCACGTTGAATATCGAACAGCTGCGCCACCAGTTCGGCGGTTTGTCCCATGTTGAGGCCGGCGATCGGGTCAGTCAGGCCGCGTTGCAGGCCGATCACTGGCTTGAACAGGCTAGGTCGAAAGCGGCTGAGTGCTTTGAGCTTGGCTGGCAGGCTTCGCGCCTGATTGAGTTGGGCAAACCAGTTAACGGCGCTCTGCTTGAACAGCAAGGGAGCATGGCTTAGCGCTTCGGCGCCGCCGGCCAGAATCAAGTCGGCGCCGCCGTCACGAATATAGCGGTAACCGGTATCGATCGATTGCATGCCCGAGCCGCAGTTGATTTGTACGCTGAAGGCGGGCATCTCTGCGCCCATGCCGAGGCGCAGAGCGGCGACGCGCGCCGGGTTCATTTCGTCCGAGACTACGTTGACGCAGCCAAGAATCACCTGATCGAAGGCGTCCGGCGCCAGTCCCTGACGCATCAGCAGCGGACGGCCGCACTGCACTGCGAGATCTACCGGGGTGAACGGACCGGGTTTTCCGCGTGCTTTGAGAAAGGGCGTACGGGCACCGTCAACGATATAGACCGGCTGGTGGCTGGGAGCGATAGAAGGCGGCTGGCTATCCATGAGGAGCCCTTGTCTTGATGATTCACAGAGTAGGAATATAGCGCTGGCCTCGCGGCTGCGCTTTGATCAAGCATAGGACAGGATCGGCGGGGTTCAGTTCACTGCGTGGGGGGCGGTTGCAGATAGGGGTAAAATGAGATGAATGCTCAGGCGATTGGCTTGCAGTCCTGGGGCACTTTGTTCAGCGCCCCAGGACTGCAGCAACCTGTCAGTCGCGTTCCAGCGCCAGTGCCACACCCTGACCGCCGCCGATGCAGAGGGTCGCCAGACCTTTCTTGGCATCGCGCTCCAGCATGCTGTACAGCAGGGTCACCAGGACCCGGCAGCCGGAGGCGCCGATCGGATGGCCAAGGGCGATGGCGCCACCGTTGACGTTAACCTTATCCATATCCCACTGCAGTTCTTTGCTGACGGCCAGCGCCTGTGCGGCAAAGGCTTCGTTGGCTTCGATCAGGTCCAGATCGGCGATTTGCCAGTTGGCCTTGGCCAGACAATTGCGGGTAGCCGATACCGGAGCAATACCCATAATGGCCGGATCCACCCCGGCATTGGCGTAGGCTGCGATCTTGGCGAGTACGGGTAAGCCCAGCGCCTTGGCCTTGTCTGCGCTCATCAGCATGACAGCAGCAGCGCCGTCGTTCAGGCTGGAGGCGTTACCGGCAGTGACCGAACCCTCTTTCTTGAACGCGGGCTTGAGGCGACTGAGGCTCTCTGTGGTGGTGCCATCGCGGGGTTGCTCGTCCTCGCTGACGATAATCGGGTCGCCTTTGCGCTGCGCGATACTCACTGGGGTGATTTCACGCTGGAAGCGGCCGGCTTTCTGCGCGGCGACGGCTTTCTGCTGTGAGCCAGCGGAGAAGGCATCCTGCTCCTCACGGCTGATGTTGTATTTGTCGACCAGATTCTCGGCGGTGATGCCCATGTGATAGTCGTTGAAGGCATCCCACAGACCGTCCTGAATCATGCTGTCGATCATCTTGCCGTGGCCCATACGCTGGCCGGTACGGGAGGTCGGAATCAGGTGCGGTGACAGGCTCATGGACTCCTGGCCACCGGCAATCATAACCTCGGCATCGCCGCAGCGAATGGCTTGAGCAGCCAGGTGCAAGGCTTTGAGGCCTGAGCCACAGACCTTGTTCAGCGTCAGTGCAGGGACCGCGTGCGGCAGGCCGCCGTGAATTGCTGCCTGACGCGCCGGGTTTTGGCCGCAACCTGCGGTAAGTACCTGGCCGAGGATGACTTCGTCGACGATGGCGGGGTCAATTTTGGTTTGATCCAGTAGCGCGCGGATCACAGTCGCACCCAGTTCGTGGGCGGGAACATGGGCGAACTGGCCCCCAAAGCTGCCAACGGCAGTACGGGTGGCGGCGACAATCACGACCTCTTGCATGAACGAACTCCTCTATGCGGCACTTTTTTGAGTGCACAAGCATAGAGGCGCCTCGTGTTCAGGACAAGTTGTCTCAGGCTTGATTCAATCGGTTAGCGATAAGTTCATCCACTACCGATGGATCGGCCAGGGTCGAGGTGTCACCCAGAGTATCCAGCTCGTCGCAGGCAATCTTGCGCAAGATACGGCGCATGATCTTGCCGGAGCGCGTCTTGGGCAGTCCGGGAGCCCACTGGATGTATTCCGGACGGGCAAACGCACCTACCTGATCGGCGACAAAGCTCTTGAGCTCGGTCACCAGTTCATCCGAGGGTGTAATACCGTTCATTGGGGAAACATAGACATACAGGCACTGGCCCTTGATATCGTGCGGACAGCCCACCACAGCAGCCTCTGCCACAGCATCGTGCAGCACTAGCGCACTCTCGACCTCGGCGGTGCCGATACGATGGCCAGAGACGTTGAGCACGTCATCCACGCGGCCGGTAATCCAGTAGTAACCATCTTCGTCACGACGTGCGCCATCTCCGGTGAAGTAAACCCCTTTGTAGGTGCTGAAATAGGTTTCTACCAAGCGCTGGTGGTCGCCGTAAACGGTACGGATCTGGCTCGGCCATGAACGCTTGATGACCAGGTTGCCACTGGTAGCGCCTTCCAGTTCATTGCCTTCCGGATCATACAGCGCCGGTTCTACGCCGAAGAACGGGCGGGTCGCAGAGCCTGGTTTCAGGTCGGTGCAGCCGGGCAGCGGGGTGATCATGGCGGCGCCAGTCTCGGTCTGCCACCAGGTATCGACGATGGGGCAGCGGCTCTCGCCGACGACGTGAAAATACCACTCCCACGCCTCCGGGTTGATCGGTTCACCCACAGTGCCCAGCAGTCTCAGACTGGCACGTGAACTACTTTCTACCGGTTTGTTACCCTTGGCCATAAGCGCGCGCAGGGCAGTAGGGGCGGTGTAGAAGATGTTTACCTGATGCTTGTCGATCACTTGCCAGCAGCGCGACGCATCGGGGTAGGTTGGCACCCCTTCAAACAGCAAGGTAGTCGCGCCGTTGCACAGCGGACCGTAAACGATGTAGGAGTGGCCGGTAATCCAGCCGACGTCTGCAGTGCACCAGTAGACCTCACCTGGGTGATAGTCGAATACGTAGTGATGAGTCATGGAGGCCATCAGCAAGTAACCGCCCGTGGTGTGCAGCACGCCCTTGGGCTTGCCGGTAGAGCCTGAGGTGTAGAGGATAAACAGCGGATCCTCGCTATCCATGGGCTCGGCCGGGCAATCGGCACTGACGGCTTCGATGGCTTCGTGGTACCAAATATCGCGGTTTTCAGTCCAGGGAATATCAGCACCGGTGCGCCGTACGGTAACCACCGTGTGTACGTTTGGGCATTCCTTCAGGGCTTTTTCTACGCTGGTTTTGAGCGCTACGGCTTTACCGCCGCGCACACCTTCATCGGCGGTAATGACTGCCTGACAGTCGGAGTCAAGAATGCGGTCACGTACGGCATCGGGGGAGAAACCGCCGAACACCACCGAGTGCACCGCGCCGATGCGCGCGCAGGCCAGCATGGCATAGGCGGCTTCGGGAATCATCGGCATATACAGGCATACGCGGTCGCCCTTCTTCACCCCACGGGCCTTGAGCACGTTGGCCAGGCGGCAGACCTTCTCATGCAGTTGGCGGTAGCTGATGTGTGTTGCTTCTTGCGGGTCGTCGCCTTCCCAGATGATGGCGGTCGTATCGCCACGTTCGGCGAGGTGGCGGTCGATGCAATTGACGCTAACGTTCAGCTTGCCATCAATGAACCAGGCGGCTTCACCCTTGCTCAAGTCGCTTTGCTGAACCTTGCTCCAGGGCTGATCCCATGTCAGAAAACGCTCGGCTTGCTCTGCCCAGAACTGATCGGGCTGCTCCAGTGACTGGCGATACATACGTTCATAGCCAGCTTCGTCCAGATGACTACCGACGCGCGCGGCAGCGGATACCTTGTGGTTTTCGATCTTGTACATGGGTGGTTCCCTGTTGTTATTGAAGTCGGGGCGGTCGCGACAGTCACCCTGAGCAAGCACGGCGTCGTCACGACCCGAGTGCCGCTGGAAAGTATAGGCAGGCGCTCAGTTCATGACATACAGCGTCGGATATCGACGCGCCCAATTCAACCCTTCTTTGGTATGAGAAGGGGCTGGGGAACGCGCGACTGGGTAACGGACTCAAAACAGCCTGCGCGGCGTTGCCATGGGCAGCGCCGCGCAGGTCAGATCAGGCGAGGGAGAATTGCAGGTTGTCGATAAGACGGGTTTTACCCAGGTAGGCAGCGGCCAGCGCGACTAGCTCGCGGGTTGCGGTCGTGACGGGTTGCAGGCTGTGGGCATCGCGCAGGTCAAGGTAGTCGGGTGTTAGCCCCGCGTCGACTAGTTGCGCCCGCGCCTCATCAATCACGGCCGCAAAGTCTTGCCGACCGGCCTGAAGCTTTTCGGCGATCTGCTGCAGAGTCCGGTACAACACAGGTGCGCAGGCGCGTTGCTCCGCACTCAGATAGCCATTGCGCGATGACAAGGCCAACCCATCTGCCGCGCGTACAGTGGGCTCGCCCATGATCTGTACCGGCATGCAGAGGTCGTGTGCCATCTTGCGAATGACTGCCAGTTGTTGAAAGTCTTTCTGACCGAAGATAGCCAGATCAGGCTGAACAATGTTCAGCAGTTTATTGACTACAGTGGCAACGCCCTCGAAGTGGCCGGGACGGCTGGAGCCGCATAGTCCTTCGGAAACCACGGGCACGGCGACTCGGGTGTGGCCTTCCATACCTTCGGGGTATATATCACTGACGCTGGGCGCGAAAATCATGTGAGTGCCGATCTCGTGCAGCTTGGCTTGATCTTCTGGCAGCGTCCGGGGATAGCTGTCTAGGTCTTCGCCGGCCCCGAACTGCAGTGGATTGACGAAAATGCTGACTACCACGTAATCGGTGCGTTGCAGCGCTTTCTCGACCAGCGCGATATGACCGGCGTGCAGATTCCCCATGGTGGGAACCAGACCTATGCGCTTGCCTTCCTGGCGGGCACGACTGACCGCAGCACGCAGCTGCGCAATGGTGTGCAGTGTGTTCATTGATTCAGAACTCGTGTTCAGCTGCTGGGAATTCAACCTGTTTGACGGCTGTGACATAGGCGCTGATTGCGCCGGCTATGTCTGTCTGCCCGATCATGAAGTTTTTCACAAAACGTGGCAAGCGCCCGCTGATCGACAGGCCAAGCATATCGTGTACTACCAGCACCTGGCCGTCAGTTCCGCTGCCAGCGCCAATGCCAATCACCGGCACCTTGACGGCGGCGGTAATCTGATTGGCCAGTGCGGAAGGGACACATTCAAGCAATAGCATGCTGGCGCCGGCTGCTTCCAACGCCACCGCATCATCCAGCAAGGCTTTGGCCTGAGCCTCTTCACGCCCTTGCACCTTATAACCGCCGAGGATGTTGACGGTTTGTGGGGTCAGCCCCAAATGCGCACAAACAGGGATGCCGTTGCGGCTGAGCATACTGACGTTCTCGGCGAGCCAGCCTGCGCCCTCGAGCTTGACCATATGCGCGCCGGCCTGCATCAGCTGGGCACTGTTGCGTAAGGCGTCTTGCAGAGTGGCGTAGGCCATAAAGGGCAAGTCAGCCATGATCAGCGCGCCACGGTTACCGCGTTTGACGGCCTGGGTGTGATAGGCCATATCGTCAATACTGACGGGTAGCGTACTGTCGTGTCCTTGCAGCACCATGCCGAGGGAGTCGCCCACCAGCATCACTTCAACGCCGGCAACACTCTCTACGTGGGCAAAGGTGGCATCGTAGGCGGTAAGGCAGACAATTTTTTCGCCGTTCTGCTTTAGCTTGTTTAGCGTCGTCAGGGTTACGTCAGGCATGGCAGATTCCAGTATTCGGCCTCAAAGAGGCGCCAGTTCGGTGAGCGCTGCGGCAGCCGCTATGGCGTAGCAACGCGCTGGATACTCAGGGTGTTTTGCGCCTGATGAGCATCGCTCACAAGGGCCGACAGAGAACGGCATCCTACGTGTCAGCCGTTGGGTGTCAAGCCTGTTTGCGCATCAGGCTGTTGTATAAAAACGGTCAATGTTTGCAGATCACCGCGCGGGCAGTCCTGCAGTAGCTTTTGCAGCGGAGTACCGTCGGGCATTTGCAGGTCTGGCGCCAGTTCGGCGAGCGGGTAAAGCACAAAGGCGCGGGCGTGCATATGATAGTGCGGTACCTGCAAGCGGTCGCTGTTGATCCGGACGTTACCGAACAAGAGGATATCCAGGTCCAGTGTGCGTGGGCCCCAGCGTTCGGCCTTACGCACCCGGCCTTGCTGGCGCTCTATCTGCTGCAGACCGTCAAGCAATGCGTCGGCCTCCAGTTCGGTATCGAGTGCGACCACGGCATTGATGTAACCGGGTTGATCCTGCGGGCCCATGGGAGCACTGCTGTAAAGTGATGAGCAGGCAGCGACCTTGGTTCGGGGCAGGCAGGCGAGCGCCACGCAGGCGGCATTGACCTGCGCTACGGGGTCAGCCTGGTTGCTGCCCAAGCCAATGTAACAGCGCGTCATCAGGCGTCCGACGGCTTACTGTTGCGCGGTTTGCGACGTGCGCGCGAGCGTGAACGCTTGGGGCCGCTCTTGTCGCCGCCTACTTCACGTACCATTCGTCGGCGCTCATCGGGATTGGCGTCCTGATAGCGGGTCCACCAATCGCCCAGCCCGTCAGTTTGCTCGCCAGCGCTTTCGCGTAGCAGCAGGAAGTCATAGGCTGCACGAAAGCGCGGATGCTCCAGCATCTGATCGGCGCGACGACCACTGCGACGCTCCAGACGCGGCTGCAGATCCCAGATTTCGCGCATTGGGATGCTGAAGCGTTTTGGAATTGCCGTATGCCGGCATTGCTCGGATAACAGCTCCTGAGCAGCCTGCTGATGCGCGGGAATACTCGGCACGCCCTGTTCTTCCAGATCACGTACCCGTTGTGGCAGTGCTGGCCAGAGCAAAGCCGCAAAGAGGAAGGCCGGGGTTACCGGTTTGCCTTGAGCTATACGTTCATCGGTATTGGCCAGCGCCTGCCGAACGATCTTCAAGGTATATTCGGGGCGATCAATGATAGCTTCGTCGGTATCAGGGAAGAGCGGGGCGAACAGGTCGTACTGATACAACAGATCAAAGGTATGTTGACCCTGACCGCTCATCAGCAGCTTTAGAACTTCGTCGAACAGGCGCGCTGCGGGGATGTCGTGCAGCAGTGGTGCCATGGACTCGATCGGCGCCGCGGTATGTTGCTCAATCTCGAAGCCCAGCTTACCGGCGAAGCGCACAGCACGAAGCATGCGCACCGGATCTTCCTGGTAACGCTTCTCGGGCTGCCCGATCAAACGTACCTGCTGATTACGGATGTCGTGGATACCATTGGCAAAATCATGAATCTGGCCGCTGGTAACGTCGTAGTAAAGCGCATTGATAGTGAAGTCGCGGCGCTGGGCGTCCTGTTCGAAGGTGCCGTATACGTTATCGCGCAGCAGTCTCCCCGACTCACTCTGGCGTGACTGTTCGGCGCTGGTCTCTTCTTCATGATTGGTGCGGAATGTGGCAACTTCGATGATTTCACGGCCGAAGTGGACATGCGCCAGCTTGAAGCGGCGACCGATCAAACGTGAGTTGCGGAAAGTCGCTCTTACCTGTTCAGGCGTAGCGCTGGTCGCGATATCGAAATCCTTGGGCTCGACATTCAACAGCAGGTCGCGCACGCAGCCACCGACAGCGAAGGCTTGGTAGCCTGCCTGTTGTAGCCGCTCAACGACCGTTACGGCGTGCCGGCTGAGGCGTTCACGGCGCAGGCTATGCTGGCTGGCAGGGATGACAGTCGGGGTTGTTCGCTTGCGCTGAGGCGAGCCGAACGGGGAAGGGATTTTCTGCAACAGCTTCCGAATCATAAAAGTTGGTTTTCCAACAGCCCGTCAATGCCCGCTGACCGCAGTGCTGTCGGTTGAGGGCTTAGAATGAATGAATGAGTTTAAGTCTGGCGAGCCGGGGCCGCCAAAATTGGCGAGTTGGGCCTAGCCTGAATTGTCTCAATTGCCGAGCATTCTAGCCTGAAATGGCTTGAAAGGTAAGGAACAATAGGATAGGGAAGATATAGGGCTTGAGGAGGGAGTCGGGAGATAAAGCCCAAGGGGAGCATTCACTCCCCCTAATGGTATTTTTTATTGTTGTTATTATCAGAGCTATAATTTTTTTTATACAGCAGCGACCAAGCTCGCCATGTGATAAACCCATCTCGGGTTGTCAAAAACAAACGGATTGCTTTGGAAGCTTAGGTTCAGTGTCGGCCTTCATGTTGCTATGGACGGTAGGTTGCTTAGGCAACTTTTATTTTTCTCTTGTCCATCTGAGCATCCTGCTCGCGACCTGACTGCTATTCTCCAAAAGAATCAGTTTGCTGCGTCTCTCACGTTTTATTTTTATTGTCTGTGGAGATGAATATTATTTTTATTATGTGTTTTGGTTTTTATTGTTGTTGTACTGGATATAAAGCATTTGCCGTGCCATCTTTTTAAAGTCATTTAAAAACAATAGCTTACGTTTTTATTCGTTTTCTCCTCCCGTGCTACCTGTGGCAGTTGTTACCGTAAGCCTCGTAAAAGTGTTACCTCGCCCAAGGTGTGGGGTAACAGTTTTCGCAAATGGGGCGGGTAACAGGTAACACTTGCTGTCTCTTGACTGTTACTCAGACCACAAACCGCTCTGGCACAAGGGTGCCTCACGACTAAAGGCGCGCTCACAGCAGGTGTGTCAGCGCGCTTTTAGTCGGAGGAGATTAGAGAATAAGAAGCTGTTTAGCTGTTTAGCTGTTTAGCTGTTGGCGGTTTTCTTGCGTGGAATGCCAAGGCGCTGGCGACGTTCCCACAAGCATTTGCGGCTGATGCCGAGCTTGTGAGCCAGCTGTGTTTCCGTCATGTGCTCTTGATGTTCGAGCACGAAATGCTGGAAATAGTCCTCCAGTGAGAGGTCTTCTGCAGGCTCCTGGCCGGGGCTGTCGGCGTGTTGCATGGTCTGCAGTGCATTGGCGGCCTCTGAGGCACGCTCGTACTCGGCGTCCAGTTCTATGCCCAGCAGGTCGGCGGTGATTTCGTCGTGGTCGCATAGAATGGCTGAGCGCTCGATAGCGTTCTCCAGCTCGCGCACGTTGCCTGGCCAGGTGTAGTTGAGAATTGCGTTGCGGGCCTCGGCACTGAAGTGCAGCCCATGCTGGTTAGTATTGCTCGCGGCGCGTTCCAGCAGCGCTTCGGCAATCAGTACAACATCCTTGCCACGATCACGCAGCGGCGGCAGGCGCAGTTCAATCACGTTGAGTCGGTAGAAGAGGTCTTCGCGGAACAAGCCCTGACGTGCCATGGTCTTCAGATCACGGTGCGTCGCTGCCACCAAGCGCACGTCGACCTTGTGTGATTGTACCGAGCCAACGCGTCGAATTTCGCCTTCCTGCAGTACGCGCAACAGACGCGCTTGCGCCTCCAGCGGCAATTCGCCGATCTCATCCAGGAACAGGGTGCCGCCATCAGCAGCTTCGACCAGACCGGTGCGGCCTGCCGTTGCACCGGTAAAAGAGCCTTTTTCGTGGCCGAATAGCTCGGACTCGATCAAAGTCTCCGGAATGGCGGCGCAGTTAACCGAGATAAGCGGTGCCTTGGCTCGTTGTGAACGCTCGTGCATGGCCCGCGCTACCAGCTCTTTACCCGTGCCTGATTCGCCCTGGATCAGCACGGTAGAGTCGGTTGGCGCGACTTTGCTGATGCGTTTGAATAGGGTTTGCATGGATTCACAGGAGCCGATAATCCCCATGTCGTAGTCGTCACCAGGCGCAGCAGCGACCTTTGGTTTGGCACTGGCAGTTTTGCTCGCGCTGCTCTCAACCGGGCTGCTCTTGATCTGTTCGCGCTGACTGCGGGTGGCGATGATGCGCTGCACGGTTTCGACCATTTCATCGTGGTCGAACGGCTTGGCGATATAGTCAACCGCACCCTGCTTCATTGAGTCGACAGCTGAGCGCAGGCTGGCATAGCTGGTCATGATCAATACCGGGGTATCAGGTGCGCGCTTGATCATCTCGGTGCCAGGCTCGCCCGGCAGACGCAGATCGCTGATGATCAGGTCAAACGTCTTGAGATCATATTGCTCTGTCTCGGCGACAGAGCCGGCTTCCTGTACCTGGTATTGGTGCCGTTCCAGCATTCGCTTCAAGGCGGTGCGGATAATGGCTTCGTCTTCAACTACCAGTATGTGTGACATGTAAACCTCATGCGTGACGGCACCCTGGAATACGTCAGGCGTAGGCACCGTTACTGATATTGCTGTAACGCGGCAGGGTTATGGTAAACCGGGTGCCACGCTGGGATGTATGCTCGACTGGGCTGTCGATAGTTATCTGCCCATAATGCTCTTCGACAATGGAGTAAACCAGTGCCAATCCAAGCCCGGTTCCTGTCCCCGGCTCCTTGGTGGTGAAGAAGGGCTCGAACAGGCGATCCATAATTTCCTTATCAATACCGCTGCCCTGATCTTCAATTTGCAGCAGCACCTGGTGCTCGTTTATCTGGGTGCTGATGGTGATGCTGTCGCCATTTTCGCTGGCATCGCGCGCGTTCCCTAGCAGGTTGATCAGGACCTGAACCAGGCGCTGCGAATCACCCGATACCCGATGCGCCGGATCACACAGGTTAACATACTTGACCTCCGGCCCTTTGCGGTTGAGCGAGAGCAGATGTATCGCTTCGTTGCTGCAGGCGGCCAGGTCGACTTCTTCGTTGGGGTGCTGGTGGCGGCTGCCGACGTGGGCAAAGTTGACCAGTGACTGCACGATGCGCGATACCCGTCGGGTCTGTTCGATGATCTGTTCGGACGCCTCACGCGCCTCCAATTGCTCGGACTCGTCGCGCAGATTTTGCGCCAGGCAGGCGATACCGGTGATCGGGTTGCCGATCTCGTGAGCGACGCCAGCAGCGAGCCGGCCAATCGAGGCAAGGCGCTCGGAATGCATCAGTTCTTCTTCCAGCATCTGATTTTCGGTCTGGTCTTCGATCAGCAAAACCAGGCCGCTGCCGCCAACGTATCCTGGCTCGTCGATTGCCGCCTTGTGCAGGCTGAGCCACTGCGTCTGGCCTTTGACCAAGAGCTTTTGCTTATGCATATGCGAAGACTGGTCATCGACAAAACGGCCCAGCAGCTCACTCCAGGGAGCGGGCAAATTGCTTAGCCGGGAGCCAATCACGCTGTCCGCCTCGATCCCGGTCAATGCTTGCATGGCGCGGTTCCACATCAATACCTCATTGTCCTGCGCCAGCGAGCACACGCCCATGGGCAAGTCCTGCAGCGTCTGGCGGTGATAGCGGCGCAGTGCATCCAGCTCTGCGGCAAGACCGGTGAGGCGCGAATGATAGTCTTCCAGACGATTCTCAATGAAGTGAATGTCTTCGGTTACGTAGCCATCACGTCCCATTTTGAACGGCAGAAAGGTCTCGATGATGTCTTGTGCTACCGAGGGTCCCATCAGGCCGGACAGATTAGCCTCGAGTCGGTCGCGCAGACGGCGTAGGGCATAGGGGCGGCGTTCGTCGAAGGGTAGCTTGAGGTCATGCAGTGCCTGTTCTACTTCGTATTGCGCGGTCTTGTTACCCAAGGGTTTGGCCAGCTGCTGAGCAAACTCCTGCGGTGACGAGGCCATCAGTTGAATGCGTTGTGGGCGACTGACGTTGTCGACCGAGCAGGCTTCTGCAGCGCTTTGTTCTTCATCACTGCGCTGGGTAAATAGCGAGATCAAGGTCAACACCACCACGTTGACCGCCAGTGAGCTGATGGCTGCTACGTGCCAGGTATCGGCATTGAAGCTGAGGGTCAGGCCGAACAGCTGCAAGCTTGGCAGGCTGGTGACCAGTGGCAGCAGCAGGGTGATTGCCCAGACGGCCATGCCGGCAATCAGGCCGCTGATGAAGCCGCGCCTATTGGCCTGTGGCCAATAGAGCACAGACAGGGTGCCGGGCAGAAACTGTACGGTAGCGACGAAGGAGGCGATGCCCAGGTTGGCCAGATCCTGCTCGGCACCGAGCAAGCGATAGAAGCCATAACTGGCCATGATGATCGCCGCAATTAAAGTGCGCCGCGTCCAGAGTAACCAGCGGTAGATATTGTTGTCGGCACTGGGCTGGTAGAGCGGCAGCACCATGTGGTTGAGTACCATGCCCGACAACGCCAGGGTGACCACGATGATCAGGCCGCTGGCGGCTGAAAGCCCACCGACGAAAGCCAGTAGCGATAGCCATTCCGAGCCGGCGGCAACGCCCAGGCCCAGTGAAAAGTACTCAGGGTTGGTGGGTACGCCAAGGTGCAGGCCGGCCCACAGAATCGGTGGCACCGCCAGGCTCATCAGTAGCAGGAACAGCGGCAGCCCCCAGCTGGCGGTGCCCATGGCGCGAGGGTTGAGGTTTTCGGTAAACGCCATGTGATACATGTGCGGCATCACGAAAGCGGCAGAGAAGAAGACCAGCAGTAGTGTACGCCAGGGGCCTTCCTGTAACGGGGTATGCAGCGTCTTGAGTGCTTCCTGGTTGCTGTCCAGCCACAGCTGCAGACCGGCCGGGCCATCGAAAACGACAAAGAGTGCATAGAGACCAATGGCGCCAATGGATATCAGCTTGACCAGCGACTCAAAGGCGATAGCAATGACCAGGCCTTCATGTTTCTCGCGGGCAGAAATGTGCCGTGCACCGAAGAGAATGGCGAATAGCGTGATCAGGATGCAAAAGCCGAGTGCGACTGTGCCCTGGCCGGATTGCTGCGTGAGTATTTGTACCGAATCGGCAACCGCTTGAATCTGCAACGCCAGTAGCGGCAAGACGCCCACCAGCATGAATACCGTGGTCAGAGTGCCGGCCCAGGTGCTGCGGAAGCGGAAGGAGAAGAGGTCGGCCAGCGATGACAACTGGTAGGTTCGGGTGATGCGCAGTATCGGGTTGAGCAGCACCGGGGCCAAAAGGAAGGCGCCACAGACGCCAAGATAGTAGGTCAGGAAGCCGTAGCCGTACTGGTAGGCCAGCCCTACTGTGCCGTAAAACGCCCAGGCACTGGCGTATACCCCGAGCGACAGGGTGTAGATTGCCGGATGGCGCAGAACCGCACGAGGTAGCAGACCGTGCTCGGTAATCCAGGCAACGCCAAACAGCAGGATCAGGTAACCAATACTAATCAGCAGCAGCTGACTGAGATCAAAGCTCATCGGCATCTTTTGGGCTCTGTAGCAGCATGCCGGCGATAATCAGAATCAGCCACAGCACGTAGGGACGGTACCAGGCACCCTGGGGTTCTATCCACCAGTCCATGATGGCCGGGGAGAACAGGTAAATGCCGATCACCAGCAGCAGTACCAGTCGGTAGATATACATGGGTATCCGTTGGGTTATGGGCGGCCGTTGGATGTCGGTCCGCGATGGTCAGGTTCTGATGGTAATCAGGCTGCTGCCCCTTGCCAAGGGCGTCAATCAAACAGGCGGTCGTGCGGCAGGCTTTGGGTGGGGCTGAGGCGCTCTGGTTGCCAGTGTGCGATAGCCCATTCCAGTTGCTTTTCAATGCTGGCACTGCGTAACGAGGCTGGCGGTTGCTGGGCCAATGCCTGCAAGGCGCGAAACAGTTCAGCCGGTGCCTTGGCCGGATCCAGTGGGGTTGAGCCGAGTCTTTTGCTCAGTTTCTCGCCATCGGCGCGCAGCAATAGTGGAATGTGCAGGTAACGCGGCAGTGGCTGGCCCAGTAGTTGGTAGATCCACTGCTGGCGCGGCGTCGAGTCAAGCAGGTCAGCGCCGCGCACAACGTCAGTTACCCCCTGCGCTATATCGTCCAGCACCACCGCCAGTTGATAGGCATAGATACCGTCGCGGCGGCGGATGATGAAATCCCCTAGCGTAGTTGTCAGGTTCTGGGTGAACGGCGGCTGCAGGCGGTCCAGTGTGGTAATAGGCTGCTCCGGGACGATCAGCCGAATCGCGTGATCTGCAGCGGGCGGTAGTTGCCGGTGGCGGCAGGTGCCAGGATATACGCCACCGAATTCGGCCAGTTGGCGGCGTGAGCAGTCGCAGTAATAGGCTTGTCCCTGCGCCAGCCATTGATCGATCTGGGCTGCATACAGGCCGAGTCGGCGGTGCTGGTAAAGTATGTCGCCATCGCTGTGCATGCCGTAGCAGGCTAGCGTATTGATGATGTGTTCGCTGGCGCCGGCGATGCTGCGCGGTTGATCCAGATCTTCCACCCGGATTAGCCATTGGCCTTGCTGCTGGCGTGCGTCCAGATAGCTGGCAAGTGCCGCAACCAGAGAGCCAAAGTGCAGGTAACCGCTAGGGGTAGGTGCGAAGCGTCCGATGTAGGGGGCTGCTGAGTGCATATCGGCCGGTCAGACGGGGAATGAGCGCAGGCTGCGATGAGGCAGCCTGCGGACCACAGGTAAGGCTTAGCTGCCGACCTGCTTTTCCTTGATTTCTGCCAGCGTCTTGCAATCGATGCAGAGGGTAGCAGTAGGGCGTGCTTCCAAACGGCGAATACCGATTTCGACACCACAGGAATCACAGAAGCCGTAGTCGTCTTCTTCGATACGCTGCATGGTCTGGTCGATCTTCTTGATCAGCTTGCGCTCGCGATCACGGGCGCGCAGCTCCAGGCTGAACTCTTCTTCCTGGCTGGCACGGTCTGCCGGATCAGGGAAGTTAGCTGCCTCGTCCTGCATGTGGTGCACGGTGCGGTCGACTTCTTCCATCAATTCCTTTTTCCAGGTATTGAGGATGTTGGCGAAATGCTCGAGCTGCTGCTCGTTCATATACTCTTCGCCCTTTTTTTCTACATAAGGGACGAAGCCGCGGATCAACATTGATGTTTTTTGCTTGGCATTGCTGGGCATGAGAACCGCCTCACTTTTTGCTCGATCTTCCTGTTCCAGGTCCCACATACACAACCTGATGACTCGGCCGGTGGCCTGCAAGCGGGCAAAGCTACCAGAACCTGATCGCATCCGCTACTGTTTAGCGCCAGAAGGTGTAACCGCTGACATTTCCGGCACTGCAGGCCCGCGTCTGGCACGGTATGATCGCGGCACACTCAGTTAGTTCAGGACGTTTACATGTCTCAGCAGCGCTGGGCCCAACGGGTTCACGAAATTCAGCCTTTTCATGTCATGGCGGTGCTTGCGCGGGCGCGCGAGTTGGAAGCGGCGGGACGTGATGTCATTCATATGGAAATTGGTGAGCCGGACTTCACGACCCCCGAGCCGATCATTCGCGCCGGGCAGCAGGCGCTGGCTGACGGCCGCACTGGTTATACGCCCGCACTAGGCTTGCCAGCATTGCGTGAAGCCATCGCTGGTCTTTACGCGCAGCGCTATGGCATTGATCTTGACCCGGCGCGGGTGGTGGTAACGCCCGGTGGTTCGGCTGCGTTGTTACTGATCAGCGCGCTCTTGGTCGAGCCGGGCAAGAAAGTACTGATGGCCGATCCGGCCTACCCCTGCAATCGCCACTTTTTACGGCTGGTGGAAGGGCGCGCCGTTTTAGTCCCCACTGGACCGGAAACGCGCTATCAGTTGACGCCCGAATTGATCGAGCAGCATTGGGATAGCGATTGCGTTGCCGTGTTGGCCGCCTCGCCGGCAAACCCGACCGGCACCTTGCTTGAGCGCGACGAGTTGGCCGCCATGTCTGCTACCTGCCGTCGACTGGGTGCTGAGTTGATTGTCGACGAGATTTACCACGGCCTGACTTATGGTGTGGATGCCTGCTCGGTGCTGAATGTCGCGGACGACGCCTTTGTGCTCAATAGTTTTTCCAAATACTTCGGCATGACCGGCTGGCGCCTGGGCTGGCTGGTCGCTCCCAGGGAAGCGGTACCTGCGCTGGAAAAACTCGCGCAGAATCTCTACATCTGCGCCCCGCATATGGCGCAGCAGGCAGCACTGGCGGCGTTCAATGAACAAAGCCGGGAGATCTGCGAAGTGCGCCGAGAGGCGTTTCAGGCGCGCCGTGATTTTCTATTGCCGGCGCTACGTCAGCTTGGCTTCAGTATTCCGGTGACCCCGCAGGGGGCGTTCTATTTATATGCAGATATGCAGGCATTGGGCGGCGACAGTCAGCAGCTATGTCAGCACGTCATTGATACCGAGTTTTTGGCCCTGACGCCGGGTCTGGACTTTGGCCAGTACCGTGCTGACCAGCACCTGCGGTTTGCCTACACCACCTCGCTTGAGCGGCTTGAACAGGGTGTCGAGCGTCTGGCTCGTGCTCTGCAAAGCTGGCCTGCATGCTGATTCCCTTTGAGGTGCCGCTGACACCCGCACGGCTGATCAAGCGCTACAAGCGCTTCCTGGCCGATGTGCAGTTGGAAGATGGTCGTGAGCTAACCGTGCATTGTCCGAATACCGGATCAATGCGCAATTGTGGGCAACCCGGTGATCGGGTTTGGCTACGGTTAGAAAATAAGCCGGGGCGCAAGCTGCCGGGTGGTTGGGAGTTGGTTGAAGTTGCGCCAGGCGAACTGGCCTGCATTCACAGTGCGCGCGCCAACAAGGTGGTGGCGGCGGCGCTACAGGCCGGCCTGATTACGCCGCTAGCCGGTTACACGCAGCAGCGCGCAGAGGTGAGTTTGCGCCAAGGCGGGAGTCGCTTTGACTTTCTATTATCCGACCCGGACGAGTGTGTCGTTGAAGTTAAAAGTGTGACCCTGGCGCTGGGCGCAGGTGAGGGTGCTTTTCCTGACGCGGTCAGCGCGCGTGGGCAGAAGCATCTGATCGAATTGACCGAGCTTGCCGCCAATGGACGTCGTGCCTGCCTGTTGTTTTGCGTGATGCACTCGGGAATCGACCGGGTACGGCCAGCCGATGAAATCGATCCTGAATACGGCCGCTTGTTGCGCGCGGCGGTGGCGGCCGGGGTTGCTGTGCTGGCCTGGTCGGTCTGGCCAACGCCGCAGGGCTTGCAGGTGCGAGGTGAGCTGCCGGTCTTGCTCTAGCGGACTATTGTCGAAAGCGGTTATGCGTTAATCAAGCCAGACATGCTGATCGCGGATATGGCACGGGCGTTGTTGCAACGACTGCCCCGCGCAGGGCCCGGCAACACACTCGCCGGACTCCGGCAGAAACAGTGCGCCGTGGGTGGCACACTGAATCAAGCGGTTTGAGCTGTCGAGAAACTGATCGGCTACCCACTCCAGCGGCACGCCACGATGCGGACAGCGATTTTCATAGACGAAAACCTGCTCGCCCTGACGCACCGCAAACAGCGCCTGACCCCGGTGGTGAAAGCCTTTGCTGCCATAAAGCGGAAGCTCGTCCAGCTGGCAAAGGGGGGCGGGCAGTACATCATTATTAGTCATGCCGCGATTATCGCCGCCGCGCCGCCGCTTGGCCAGTTCTGCCTCAGATCTCCCAGACGATGTTGACGCTGGCGTTGCGGCCTGGCTGGCTATAGCGGGCAACGCCGGCTTGAGTCGAGGGCAGGCCGCGAACATCGGTCCAATTCCAGTATTGCTTATCGGTCAGGTTGTAAACCCCGCCGTTGAGTTGCACGCCTTCAGTGATTTGCCAGTAAGCGGTGAGATCAAGCAAGCCGTAACCCGCTGGCTGATACTGATTGGCGGTTTCAGTTTCGTCGATGCGCGATTTGTCGGCGACCAGGGTCCAGATCAGTTCACCACCATAGCGACTGGCTGGCTCGTCATAGCCAAGGCCCATCACGCCCTTGAGCGGGTCAATGTTGTTGATCGGCTGATCAGACTCTTCGTCGGTGCCGTGGGCATAGGCGAGGCTGCCGCGCAGCCGCGAGCCCAGGGGCAGGCCGAGGGTGTCCAAGTACAGCTCACCTTCAGCTTCAGCGCCGTAAATGGTGACTTTGTCGAGGTTGACGTACTGAAACTCGCCGAATGGAAATCCGGGGGCCGCTGATGGCCGGCTGACTTGTTCGATAAAGTTGTCATAGCGGTTGTAGAAGGCCGCCAAGCCAAAACTACCGGCGCTGTAGTTGCCGCGTAAACCTAGCTCGTAGCTGTCGCTGGTCTCCGCCTCAAGGTCCTGATTAGCCAGGGTTCGGTACATGCCCGGGTTTTCAAACTCACCGAAGATTTCAATCGCCTGGGGTGCCCGGAAGCCCGCTGCATATTGCGCGTAGACGCTGTGCTCGGGGTTGATGGCGTAGCTGATGCTGAGCTTGGGTGACAGCGCGGAATCGCTGTAACTGGCTGGGTCATCGTCCGCCGGGTTGGTGTTGAGATACTGCTGGGTCACATCCGGTTTCATGCGGTAATGGTCGTAGCGCAGGCCCGGTGTGATGGTCCAGCTGCCGATGCGGATACGATCTTGCACGAAGGCCGCCAGCTCGAGCGTAGTTGGATCAGGGAAGTCGCTGGATGGTGGCTCGGCGGTGACAGTACCGCTGCTGATATCGCGCTGTTGGCCGAGGCGCAAATCATCATTTCTCAGGCGCTTGGCGTCTATGCCATAAATCAGCTTGTGGTCGCTGCTGCCCCAGATCAGATCCTTTTCCAGTTGAGCGTTTAAGGCCCAGAGTTTTTCGCTGTAGCGCGAGTCGCGGGTGCGGTAGACGGCTGTGCCCCCGGAGACTCTATCCTGCAAGGTTTGCTGGCGGTTCTCGCTATCCTGGTAACTGAGCTGCCAACTGAGGCGGTCGACTAACAGGCTGTCCAACTGCATCAGGTGTTGCAGGCTGAAACGATCACGCGTTATCTGATCGTCCGCCTGCGAGGTGCGCGTGGTCGCAGTGTTGCTGTAGTCGCTAAGCAGTCGTGTGTCTGCGTCGTCTTTAAAGTGCTCGTAGGTCAGTTGCAGACGGCCGCCATCACTGTAATCCCAGCCGAGCTTGGCCATCAGGTTGTCGGTCGTAAAGTCGACGGGGTTGGCCTGCTCGCGGCTGCTGCCGCTGCCGCCTTTACCGCCATAGGTCTCCATCTCATGTCCGCTGCGACGGCCCAGGTGCAACATGGCGTCCCACTCGCCGCGGCGACCGGCCAGGGTGGTGCTGCGCAGCCAGCTGTTATCGGCGCTGTCATACCCCAGCTTGAAGCGTGCGTACTGGTCGTCGCTGGTGTGCAGATAGTCGCCCGCATCGCGGGTCAAAAACGAGACGGCGCCGCCAATGGCGTCGCTGCCGTACAGCGATGATGCCGGCCCGCGAATGATCTCTACCCGCTTGATGATATCCATATCTACGTAGTCGCGCTGGGCTGACAGGAAAGGTCCGAACGCGAAGGCATCCGGCACGCTGAGACCGTCGACCTGGGTTAATACGCGGTTGCCGCCAATGCCGCGAATGCTGACGCCTTCAGAGCCAAAGCGGCTCCCGGTGCCACCAACCGAGATACCGGGCTGGTAGCGCACCAGATCCTGAATAGTGTTGATGTTCTGGCGGTCGATCTGTTGTTCGTCGATGACGTCGACGCTGCCGGCAACATCGCCAACTCGCTCTTCCTGCCGCGTGGCTGTGACGGTGAGGGTATCAAACTGCCGTTTGGCAGGAGACTCGGCCCATGCGGGCGCGCTCAGGGCGATCAGTAACCAGGGAAAGTAGTGCTTGGTGAGTGGCCTTGGATCAAAGGGCGCCATGCGCAAACTCCTTGTGTCTGTTATCGGTGTTGGGGTTGTAAAGCGGTAGAGATTGAATAATAATCTAATAGTTAATGCAAATGATTATTGTTAAGTTTAACTATGGATTGAGACGCCGGAGGCGGCAATGAAGCAGACAAGGCAGGGAAACTCATTGCTCTGGTGGTGTGTGTTGGGTACGTCGGTAGTGGCTCACGGCTTGTGGCTTTATGTGTGCAGCGACTCGATGCTGGCAATGCCGCTCAGCCAGACGCCAACGGTGTCAGCTGCACCCTTGACGCTGCAATTTGTGCAAATGGCGCCCGCTGAGGAGCCGTCTGCGCAGCCATCAAGTCCTGTCATGCCGCCAGCGAAGACGGTTCGGCGTGCGCCGGCCGCAAGCGTTGCTGCTGCGCCGATAGCCAAGATGCCCGAACCGGTGGTTGCGGCGCAGCGCCCGGCAGAGGCGCGAGAGCGAGAACCCGCAGGCGTCTCGGCACCCCGTCACGCGCAAGTAACAGCTGATGTGCAGCAGCTCGCGTCAGCGCCACTGGCGCACACCTCGCCGGTAATTACCTCCGCCCCAGACTACCTCGCTCCACCTGCTACTCCAGAGTATCCGCCGATGGCGCGCAAGCGTGGCTGGGAGGGCAAGGTCTGGCTGGAAATTCCGGTCAGTGCGCAGGGGCTTAGTGGCGAGCCGGTAGTGCTGCGCTCATCCGGCTTCGAGTTATTGGACCGAGCGGCGATTACCGCTGCTCTGCAATGGCGCTTCAGGCCCGAGCAGCGCGCGGGGCGGCCGGTGGACACCCGGGTGCAGGTGCCTGTCGCCTTTGCGTTGCGTTGACCCTTTATCGGCGATGAGCGCCGGTACCCGAATGGAACAGGAGAGGACTAATGATGATGCAACAGACTCAGCCGGGGTTCGCCGGTAACGATTTGCTTGATGCCTGGCGGCAACTGCGCGAGCAGCAGCCAGGGTTACGCATACGCGACGGCGCGGCGCAGCTGAATGTCAGCGAAGCCGAGCTGGTTTACGCCTCGTTGGGACGCGGCGTTCAGCGTCTGCAGGCCGACTGGCAGGGGCTGCTGCATGGTCTGCCCGCGCTGGGCCGTGTAATGGCATTGACCCGTAATGAGCACTGCGTGCATGAACGGCACGGAGTCTACGACAACATTAGTATCGGCGGCAGCGGAAGCATGGGCTTGGTAGTCAACGGCGAGATCGATCTGCGCCTGTTTCTACGCCATTGGGCCAGCCTGTTCGCCGTTAGCGAAGAGCTCGCCAGAGGTGGAATGCGCCGCAGCTTTCAGGTGTTTGATCATCAGGGGCGAGCGGTACACAAGGTTTATCTGACCGACACCAGCAACGCTTCGGCCTGGTATGACCTTTGTGAGCAGTTGAGTGACGACAGCCCTGACGCCTTGACTATCGCCACCGCTGAAGCGAGCACTGCATCGCAGCCGGACCACCTGGTCGACCAGGCTGCGTTGCGCGAGGACTGGGCGCAGTTGATGGATACGCATCACTTTATGGCCCTGCTTAAGCGTCATTGCGTTGCTCGTGAACAGGCCTTGAGACTCGCCGGACATAGCTGGGCGGAACGCTTGCCGACGTCTGCATTGGCGCAGACCCTGGAGCAGGCTGCGGCCAGCCAGCAGCGCATCATGGTGTTTGTTGGTAATCACGGGTGTATTCAAATCCACAGCGGCCCGGTGCAGCGTCTGCGTCGGCTGGGGGACTGGTATAACGTGCTGGACCCGGCTTTCAGTCTGCACTTGCGTGAGACTGCCATCAGCCAGCTGTGGCGAGTGCGCAAGCCCACGGCAGACGGCATTGTCAGCTCGCTGGAAGCCTATGACTCCGACGGCGAACTAATCCTGCAATTGTTTGGTGAACGCAAGCCGGGTCAGCCCGAACAAGCCGTCTGGCGTGAGCTGGTAGAAAGCCATGTGGGGGTATGAACTGCCTGAGTGGTTCGCCGCGCAGGGTGGAATCGCCTGGCCCTTGCTGCTGTGCTCGGTGATCACCCTGGCGGTGTTGCTGGAGCGAGCCCTGGTATTGCTGTTGCTACCGTCGCTGGCAGCGCGCGACCTGCAGTTGGCGCGACAGCAGTGCGGTCAGCCGCTTGAGCCACGGCGGGTTCGTCGATTCAGCTGGCAACAGGGAGTTGATTTGCTGCGTAGCCATCGCGGCGTGAGCAAGCTGCAGCGTGAAGATCTGGTCTCGGTCTGGTTGCTGGATGCCCGTCATTATCTACAGCGAAGGCTACGTCTGCTGCAGCTGATTAGCGTGATGAGCCCCATGGTTGGGCTCCTGGGTACGGTGCTGGGTTTATTGGTGATGTTTGCCGGAATCGCTGAGAGCGATAAAGCCGTCACCCCTAGCGTGCTGGCGGACGGCCTGTTTCAGGCACTCTACAGTACTGCCTGGGGGCTGATTATTGCTATCGCAGCGCTGGGTGGTGGTCAGGCGTTAGGGTTGCTGGGTACCACTTATATAGAGCGCATGCAGCAGCTGCTCAATCGCTGTCTTCTAATGCTCGACGGTATTGGCGATGAGATACCTGCGACCACAGTCGAGAGGCCGGTAGCGGCATGATTGACCTACCTGTAGAGCCTGGAGCTGGCAGCCTAGTGGCGGATCTGACGCCGCTGTTGGATGTGATTTTTATTGTGCTGGTGTTCCTGTTGCTCACCGCCAATACCCCCTTGTTGGAAATACCCGTGGCGCTGCCCGATAGCGACGCAGCTGCGGCTCTGGCGCAGCAAAAGGACACCGAACGTGCCGCGTTGGTGCTGCATGCCGATGGTCATTGGCAGCTGGCAGAAGAGACCTATGCCGGCTGGCCAGAGCTGCAAACGGCATTGCAAAAGCAGCTATCGATCCCACCGCTGGACGTTGCGGTAGAAAAGGGCGCGCCGGCCACACCCTTGTTAAAGCTGCTGGCCTGGTTGAATGCGGCTGAACGTAGTGATACCCGTTTATTGATGGAGCAATCTGATGCTGAATAAGTTGTTTGTGTTGTGCTTGCTGGCTTTTTTGTCCGGGGCTGCAACAGCGGAGCCGTTGCGACTGGTTGCCGCCGGTGCAAGTATTACTTCGGTGATCCAGCGCCTGGATCTCGACAGTCTGCTGGTTGGTCTGGACAGTACCAGCGCACCACTAATGGCCGGGCGTGATTTGCCTAATGTGGGTTATCAACGCCAGTTGAGCGCAGAGGGAATACTGTCTTTGCGTCCGGATGTGCTGCTGGGGTCGGAAGAAATGGGGCCGCCCGCTGTGCTGACGCAATTGCGTGAGGCCGGTGTTGAGGTAATAGTACTCAGCGCTCAGGCTAACCTGCCAACGCTGTATGAGAATATTGGCGCGGTAGGCCAGCGCTTTTCGCGTGGTACGCAAGCCGAGCACCTGGTAAGCGAACTTAAAGCTCAGGTGGCAGCACTGCCCCAGGCTCCGGCTGAACGCCCACACGCCTTGTTTTTGCTTAGTCATAGCGCGGGCAGTTTGCTGGTGGGGGGCGCCGGGACGGCTGGCGATAGCCTGATTGAGCTGGGCGGCATGTACAATCCGGTGGCAGGGCAGTTTAGCCAGTACCGAAGTCTTTCAGCTGAGGCCTTGTTGCAGTTGCGGCCAGAATGGCTGATAACCACCAGTCAGAGCATTGATCAAGCGGGCGGTAGCGCTGCCTTGCTCGCGCTGCAACCCGCGCTTGCCAAGACCCCGGCTGGCCAAAAGGGCCAACTGGTTAGCGTCGATGGCGCCTTGCTGGTAGGCGGTTTCAATCCGGCGATTGTCGATACACTGGCGCAATTGCGTCAAGCGGCTGCCCAATCTGCGAATATGGCCCAGCTCGCCAACTGAACGTAAGGATGGAAGATGGTTGCGGCTTACCGCTTCAAACCTGTGATAACGCTACTCTTGCTTGCTTTGCTGTTGGTGGCGGTGCTGCTGTCATTGGCACTCGGGCCGGTTGCTATTCCGCTCGGCGATACCCTGCGAGTGCTGCTGCGCTGGTTCTCGACGGCTGATCTGCCAACCGATCAAGTGTTGATCATTGAGCACATTCGGTTGCCGCGTACCTTGATGGGTATTCTGGTCGGCGCCACCCTGGCCCTGACTGGGGCAGCCATGCAGGGCCTGTTTCGTAATCCGCTCGCTGATCCCGGCCTGATTGGGGTGTCCAGCGGTGCCGCGCTCGGTGCGGCACTGATGATTGTGTTGGGCAGCAGCATGTTGTCGGCACTGCCATCGTTTGTTCTGCCTTACGCGACTGTGCTGGGCGCATTCGCAGGTGGGGTGATCACCACCTGGCTGGTTTACCGTCTGGGGCAGTCGGTGCAGGGTACGTCGGTGGCGAGCATGCTGCTGGCCGGGATTGCGATTGCTGCGATCAGCGGGGCGGTTATTGGCATGCTCAGTTATCTTGCCGACGATGCCATGTTGCGTACGTTGACGTTCTGGAACATGGGCAGTCTGGGCAGCGCAAACTATCAGCGAGTAGCGGTGTTAGCGCTATGTTGTGCCCTGGTCTGGTGGCGTTTGCCGCGACAGGCCAAGGCGCTGAACGCGCTGCTGCTGGGTGAGTCGGAAGCTCGGCATCTGGGAGTGGATGTTGAGCGGGTCAAACGCGAGCTGGTGCTGTTGACCGCGCTTGGCGTTGGCGCCTGTGTCGCCGCTGCGGGACTTATTGGCTTCGTCGGTCTGGTGGTGCCCCATTTGGTGCGACTGTTGCTTGGGGCTGATCATCGTCGGGTCTTGCCGGTATCCATGTTGTTGGGGGCGAGTCTGCTGCTGTTGGCTGATGTGGGCGCGCGGTTGCTGATAGCACCGGCTGAGCTACCGTTGGGCATCATTACCGCCTTGCTTGGTGCGCCCTTTTTTCTGGCACTGCTGATGCGCGCACAGCGCCGAGGAGGTGTCTGATGCTGCTGGTCGAAGGACTCTGCTGCGAGCGCGGGCGCAACAAGGTACTGCGTGATATTGATTTTAAGGTGGCAGCGGGTGAGGTGCTGGCTGTGTTAGGTACCAACGGGGCTGGCAAGAGCACGCTGCTTGCCAGCCTGACTGGTGAGTTGACACCTTCCGCTGGACGGGTTGAATTGGCCGGACGCGCGCTGGCCGATTGGCCCCCGCTGGAACGCGCAAGGCGCTTGGCAGTGCTGCCGCAAAGCTCATCACTGGCATTCGCCTTTAGTGTCACCGAAGTCGTAGCTATGGGCCGCCTGCCACATGCCAGCGGCCAGCAGCAGGATGATGCGATTGTTATGCAGGCTATGCATGCCACTGATGTCAGTCATTTGGCAACGCGCAGTTATCTGTCGCTGTCTGGTGGTGAGCGTCAGCGCGTGCACCTTGCGCGGGTACTGAGTCAGGTCTGGGATGCGGCAGGGCAGGGCTGCCTGCTGCTCGACGAGCCCACCTCTTCGCTCGATCTGGCGCATCAGCAGCTGATCTTGCAGCAGGCGCGAGATATGGCGGCGCGTGGTTTGGCGGTGATCGTGGTATTGCATGATCTTAATTTGGCCGCCCGTTATGCTGATCGTCTTTTATTGCTGCATCAGGGGCGGGTTCGCTCTATCGGGACTCCCTGGGACGTGCTTAGCGTAGAGCGTATTGCCGAGGTATTTGGTGTTGTCGTGCAGGTTGAAAAGCACCCGCTGCAGGACAGCCCACTGATTATTGTCTGAGGGTGAATTGATGAAGAATTCGTATTGGTTGTTGGCACTCTGCCTCTCCGCTTCGGCTGGTGCCGCCGAGCTACCCGATTGGCAGGCGAGCGAACATCGCAATGACGCGCATATCGGACAGGTCTGGGATACTGCCGCTCAGCAGTGGCTAAGTGCCGATCAACTGGTGCAATCGCTGGCTGGCAGCGCCCATGTGCTGGTCGGTGAGAAGCACGACAACCCTGACCATCACCAGTTGCAGTTGTGGTTGCTGCAGCAGTTGCAGCTGGTGCGTCCGCAGGGCGCGTTAGTCATGGAGATGCTGCAACCAGGGCAGCAAGTGTTTGCCAACCGCTTGCAGGGTCAGCCATTGCCTGACTCGCCCTCGCTGCAGAAGCAGCTGGCCTGGCAGGATGGCTGGCAATGGTCTTTTTATGGCCCCTTGGTGCGCTGGGGGTTACAGGTACCTGAGCGATTGCTGGCAGCCAATCTGGGGCGCGAACAGATGATGCTGCGCTATCGGCAACCCCCGCCGGTCAGTACACGCTATTCCCCGGCGGCGCGTCAGCAATTGGAGCAGACCATCCTGAATAGCCATTGTGGCAAACTGGATTCTGCACAAGTAGCGCCCATGCTGGCCATTCAACAGGGCCGTGATGAGCAGATGGCACGTGCCCTGGCAGAAGCGCCAACGCCGGCCCTGTTGTTGGTTGGTGCTTATCACGCGCGCAAGGATCTGGGTGTGCCGCTGCATTGGCAGTCGAGCTGGGGGCAGGCACCGAAGGTAGTGCTGTTGCAGGAGGCGGGTGGGGCGGTGTTGCCGGGTGCGCAGCAAGCCGACTTTGTCTGGCTCACTCCGGCCCTGCCTGAGCAAGACTACTGCGCCAACTGGGGGCAGGACTAAGGTGTTGCCCTGTCGGTGCGCATTGCCGGACTCAGTTTGAGCATATCAAGGATGGCGTCAGCCACGTCGCCAGCTCGTTCGCTGAGACTCAGTCGGGTCGGTACCATCAGCCATTGGTTGATCACGCCGATGATAAAACTGTGCACGCAGAGCAGAGCAAGCTCCATATCCAGATCCGCAGGTAGTTCGCCACGCGCAACCGCCAGCTGCAAGGTAATCAGCAGCTGGTTGTCATGTTCCTGGCGCATGGCTTGCAAGTGTTTTTTCGGACCGCAGGGCTCATCGGTATATTCGCATTTCAAGAAGATGACTTCGTGGACCCGGCGTGTAGTTGGGTCTGACTCCACGCGGCGGAATACTTGCGTCAGCAGTTCGCGGAAGAGCTCCAGGGGATGCGGCTCGTCGGGATCACGGGTGGCTTCGCTGAGTTCCTCGAGGGGCATGTGGATGCGCTGAAAAAGGGCGTCCAGCAGGTCTGCCTTGCCCTGGAAATGCCAATAAATGGCACCACGAGTAACCCCGGCGGCCTGCGCGATATCGGTCAGAGACGCTCGTGAAACACCCTTCTCATGGAAGCACTTTTCCGCCGCATCAATGATGCTTTGGCGCGTCTCAAAAGCTTCTTCTTTGGTACGTCTGGCCATGTTGTTCTGGTGTTTCTCGAGTGATTTTGTCCCGCAAGGACATTGTTTGTGAGCTAATGTTAACTGATGTTCAAAAGCACTTACAAATACTCATGAATGTAAGTATATTGTGCACCATTACCGCTGTCTCTCGTTTTGTGCTGAGCGAGTGTGTTGAGCGAAGATCAAATATTTCCGCCTTATAGAGGTTTCCCCATGTCGATCAAGCCAGCTCATGCTGCACTGATTCCGTTGTTAGCCATTACCGTGTTGCTTGGCGCCTGCCAGAAGCAGGAAGAGAACCAGCAGCAGGGCCCTGGTTCTGAAGAGCAGGGGCCGCCCAAAGTGGGTGTGGTAACGCTTAAGGCTGAGCATTTTGTGCTGACTACGGAGCTGCCGGGTCGCACGGCTGCCTATCGTATTGCTGAGGTACGGCCGCAGGTCAACGGCATTATCGAGAAGCGTCTTTTTGAAGAAGGCGCCGAGGTCAAGGCGGGTCAGCAGTTGTACCAGATTGATGATGATGTCTATCAGGCGACACTCAAAAGTGCCCAAGCCAGTGCGCTGGCAAGCCGCTCGTTGGCTGATCGTTACGGCATCCTGGTCAAGGAGCGTGCGGTTAGTCAGCAGGAGTTTGATGAAGCCCGTGCAAGCAGCCTGCAAGCGCAGGCGGCGCTGGATCAGGCACAAATTAACGTGCGTTATACCAAAGTGCTGGCGCCGATCGCCGGTCGTATTGGTCGCTCAGCCTTCACCGAAGGCGCGCTTGTCAGTAATGGGCAGGCTCAGGAGCTGGCGACTATCCAGCAGTTGGATCCAATTTATGTCGATGTTACCCAGCCCGCACGAGATATGTTGAATTTGCGCCGTGACCTCGAGGCGGGACGGTTGGAGAGTGGCGGCGAGAACGCTGCCAAGGTAACGCTGACCCTGGAGGATGGCAGTGTCTATCCGTTGGACGGCAAACTGGAGTTTTCTGAGGTCTCCGTCGATTCCAGTACTGGATCTGTGACCTTACGAGCGGTGTTCCCTAATCCTGACGAAATGTTGCTACCCGGAATGTTCGTGCACGCGAAGTTGGTTGAGGGCGCCAAGAGCAATGCCATTCTTGCTCCGCAACAGGGTATTACCCGCACCCCGCGTGGCACTGCCACGGCCTTGGTAGTGAATGCCGAAAACAAGGTTGAGAAGCGCGAAGTTGAAACCGAGCGCACTGTTGGTAACCGCTGGTTGATCAACTCTGGGCTGAATGATGGCGACCGCCTTATTACTGAAGGCTTGCAGTTCGTGAAGCCGGGCGCTGAAGTATCCGTTGCGCCTGCCACCAATGTGTCTGAACAGCCTAAGCCTGGCTCTTCTGACTCGGGTGACAAGGCTTCTTCCCCCGCTCAGGAAGGGTAATCCTCCATGTCTCGTTTTTTTATCGATCGCCCGATTTTTGCCTGGGTCGTCGCGCTGGTCATCATGCTGGTCGGCGGGCTCTCGCTACTCAAACTGCCGATTAATCAGTATCCGAGTATCGCTCCGCCGGCTGTGGGCATCTCGGTTGCCTATCCAGGTGCGTCGGCACAGACAGTGCAAGACACCGTGGTTCAGGTCATCGAACAGCAGATGAACGGTATCGACGGCCTGCGCTACATTTCCTCGGAAAGTAACTCCGATGGCAGCATGAGTATCACCATTACCTTTGAGCAGGGCACCGACCCTGATATTGCTCAGGTGCAGGTGCAGAACAAGCTGCAATTGGCGACACCGCTGTTGCCGCAAGAAGTGCAGCAGCAGGGTATTCGAGTAACCAAGGCGGTACGTAACTTCCTGCTGGTTATTGGTGTGGTGTCGCAGGACGGCAGCATGAACCGTGACGACCTGTCTGACTACATCGTATCCAATATTCAGGACCCTATATCGCGGACCGCCGGGGTGGGTGACTTCCAGGTATTCGGCGCGCAGTATGCGATGCGAATCTGGCTCGACCCCGGCAAACTGAACAATTTTGACCTCACGCCCATGGACGTGAGTGCGGCGATCAAAGCACAGAACGTGCAGGTGTCCGCCGGTCAGTTCGGCGGCTTGCCAGCAGTGCCCGGCCAGCAGTTGAACGCGACTATTCTGGGTAAAACGCGCCTGCAGAAGCCGGAAGAGTTCCGCAAGATTCTGCTGAAAGTGCAAAGCGATGGTTCGCAGGTGCGCCTGGGAGATGTCGCCAGGGTAGAGCTGGGTGCGCAGGATGCGAGTATTTCGGCGCTCTACAATGGTAAGGCTGCCTCCGGTATGGCCGTGAAGCTGGCGACCGGCGCTAACGCGCTGGAAACGGCCAAGGCTATTCGTGAAACTATCTCTGAGCTGGAGCCTTTCTTCCCCGAAGGCATGGAAATCGTCTACCCCTATGACACCTCGCCGGTAGTGGCCGAGTCCATCATGGGCGTAGTGCACACGCTGTTCGAAGCGATTGTGCTGGTGTTCCTGGTGATGTACCTGTTCCTGCAGAACTTCCGCGCCACCTTGATTCCCACGCTGGCAGTACCGGTAGTGCTATTGGGCACCTTCGGTGTGCTGTCGCTGTTTGGCTTCAGTATCAATATCCTCACCATGTTTGCCATGGTGCTGGCAATCGGTCTGCTGGTCGACGATGCCATTGTGGTGGTTGAGAACGTGGAGCGGGTGATGTCCGAGGAGGGTCTATCACCGTTGGAGGCGACCCGGAAATCAATGGGTCAGATTCAAGGTGCGCTGGTCGGTATCGGCTTGGTTTTGTCTGCCGTATTTCTGCCTATGGCCTTCTTTGATGGCTCTACCGGTGTTATTTACCGCCAATTCTCGATCACCATCGCCTCGGCGATGGGGTTGTCGGTGCTGGTTGCACTGGTCTTCACTCCGGCGCTTTGCGCGACCATTCTCAAGCCCATTCCCAAAGGAGAAAGCCACGAGAAGCGCGGTTTCTTTGGTTGGTTCAATCGTACCTTCGATCGTGGTATCGGCCGTTACGAGAAAGGTGTTGCCGGCATTCTGAAGCGCAAGGCGCCTTATCTTCTGCTGTATCTAGTGATCGTTGGTTTGATGATCTTCCTGTTCACCCGGCTGCCTGCTGCCTTCTTGCCGGATGAAGACCAGGGCGTGCTTTTTGCCCAGGTACAGACGCCGGTTGGGTCCTCTGCTGAGCGCACGCAACAGACAGTAGATGCCATGCGTACTTACCTGTTAGAGGAAGAGTCCGATACGGTCAATTCGGTGTTCACTGTTACCGGTTTCAACTTTGCCGGGCGTGGCCAGAATGCCGGCCTCGCTTTTGTCGGGCTTCACTCCTGGGAAGAGCGCACAGGCGAGGGCCAGGATGTATTCTCCCTGGCGCAACGAGCGCAACAGCACTTTGCCGGATTCCGTGACGCCATGGTGTTCGCCTTTGCGCCGCCTGCAGTGATGGAGCTGGGTAATGCCACTGGTTTCGACTTGTACCTGCAGGACAATTCGGGCGTAGGTCACGATGTACTGATGCAGGCGCGCAATCAACTCCTGGGCATGGCGTCTCAGAGTCCGGTTTTAACCAGCGTGCGACCCAACGGTATGGAAGATCAGCCGCAGTATCAGCTAGTGATCAACGACGAAAAGGCGCGCGCACTCGGGTTGTCGCTCAGCGACGTGAACCAGACGCTGTCGATTGCTTGGGGCTCCAGTTACGTAAACGACTTTATCGATCAGGGTCGGGTAAAGAAGGTGTACATCCAGGGGCAAGCTGAATCGCGGATGAACCCGGAAGACCTGAAAAAGTGGTTTGTGCGTAACGATGTTGGCGAAATGGTGCCTTTCAGCTCCTTCGCGACGGGTGAATGGGTATATGGATCGCCCAAGCTGTCACGCTATAACGGCGTTTCTGCTATGGAGATTCTGGGCGAGCCTGCACCCGGCTACAGTACTGGCGATGCGATGGCTGAAATCGAACAAATGGCAACCAAGCTGCCTAAGGGCGTCGGTGTTGCCTGGACTGGCTTATCCTATGAGGAACGCTTGTCAGGCGATCAGGCGCCGGCGCTCTATGCCTTGTCATTGATCGTAGTATTTCTTTGCCTGGCTGCCCTCTACGAAAGCTGGTCGATTCCATTGGCCGTCATGCTGGTTGTGCCGCTGGGTGTAATTGGTGCGCTGTTGGCTACCCTGGGTCGGGGACTATCGAATGATGTCTTCTTCCAGGTCGGTTTGTTGACCACCATTGGTCTCACCGCAAAGAACGCCATTCTGATTGTCGAGTTCGCCAAGGACTTGCATGAAGAGGGTATGGATATCTTTGATGCGGCGGTAGAAGCCTGCCGTCTGCGACTGCGCCCCATCATCATGACCTCGTTGGCATTTACGCTGGGTGTGGTGCCATTGGCACTGGCTACCGGCGCTGGCGCTGGCAGTTCTCATGCGATTGGTACTGGTGTGATTGGCGGTATGTTAACGGCTACGGTATTGGCCATTTTCTGGGTGCCCCTGTTCTATGTCATGGTCACCAACCTGTTCAAGGGTAAAGAGAAGCCGACGAATGACGTGAAGGAGGAGCAACAGTGAAGCGCTGTCTATTAAGTCTGGCGGTCATGGCCGCCTTGGGTGGCTGCTCGCTGATCCCTGATTATCAACGGCCAGAAGCGTCGGTTCCGGCAGCCTGGGAAACGGGTGATGAGACCGCTGCGAACACCGATGCGGCGCTGATTGGTTGGAAGGCCTTTTTCAAGGACCCACAGCTGCAACAGTTGATTAGTGTAGCGCTGGAAAATAACCGTGATCTGCGTGTTGCGGCTCTTAATGTAGAGGCTAATCGCGCGCTTTACGGAATCCAGCGCGCCAATATATACCCGCAGCTGGACGTTAACGGCTCTGGCAACCGCACGCGGATGCCTGGCGATCTTAGTGCTTCAGGTAATAGCAACATCAGTAGCCAGTACATGGCCACAGTTGGCGTGTCTTGGGAGTTGGATCTGTTTGGTCGTATCCGCAGTCTGCGCGAACAGGCATTGCAGGAGTTCTTGGCTAGCGATGAGGCGAGACGAGGCGTGCAGATCAGTCTGGTAGCGAACGTCGCCAGTACCTACTTTACCTGGCAAGCGGATCAGGCGCTGCTGGACGTTACTCAGGAAACCCTGGATACGTTCGAAGAAAGTCTGAAGTTGACCTCAAGAAGCTACGAAGTTGGTGTTGCCTCTTCTCTGCAGCTATCTCAGGCGCGCAGCTCGGTGGAGACTGCTCGCGTAAGTCTGGCTCAATATCGCCGGTTGGTTGCCCAGGACCGTAATGCCCTTGCCGCACTGCTGGGCCAGGCTGCACCAAGATTGCCGGAAGAGAGCGCGTCATTGAATGACAAACTGCTGGCTGATTTGCCTGTGGGTATACCCTCAGAGGTGCTGTATCAGCGGCCGGATATCTTGCAGGCTGAATATCAGTTGCGCGCTGTTAACGCCAGTATCGGTGCAGCCAAGGCAGCTTTCTTTCCGAGTATCAGTCTGACCGGCGCAGGCGGGACAGCCAGTAGCGATCTTGATGGTCTTTTTAATAGTGGTTCTGAGTATTGGACGTTTCAGCCCAGTATCAGCGTACCCATATTCCGAGCTGGTGCACTCAAGGCAAGCCTGGATTACGCCGAGATCACCAAGAATCAGCAGGTGGCTCAGTATGAAGGCGCAATTCAGACTGCGTTCCAGGAAGTCGCCGATGGCCTTGTGGCGCGTGATACTTATGTTGAGCAGCTAGAGGCGCAGCGCGCGCTGTTGGAAACCAGTGAGAACTACTACAACCTTGCTGACCGTCGTTATCGCACGGGTATAGATAGCTATCTGACCCTGCTTGATGCGCAGCGCCAACTATTCAGTGTTCGTCAGGGAGTAGTGACGGATCGGCTCGCTCAGCTAATAAGCGAAGTCAACCTGTTCAAGGCGTTGGGTGGTGGCTGGTATGAAGAGCAGGCACCGGAGGATCGTCAGCCGGAAGCCTGATATTTTTCCGCGCAGCATGAACGCCGATATCCCGCTCAGGTTATCGGCGTTTTTTTGCTTCAGTGTTGGAATAGCGGCTATTTGTCATGGGACATCAGATTAATAGACAAAAAAATGCCCGCTCATTGAGCGGGCGAAATCCGTGATTAGCCTGATGAGGAGATAACCGTTCGTCTCGCGACAATCTGTTATCAAAGCCATCTCGCGATGACTTGTTGCTAATGATAACGCATATCATTTACATGTCAATGCTAAATGCGAACTATTTCGAACCGGCCTGTTTGTAGTGTGTCAGTTCCTTATTCATCAGATCGATGCGACGCGCCATACTTTCAATCAGGCTATGCGCGATCCGTGGATTGCTCTGCATCAATGCCAGGAACTGCTCTTTGGGAATCATCATGACGGTAGTGGGTGCGCTGGCGATGACGGTGGCCGAGCGTTTCTCTCGAGTAAACAGCGCCATGGCACCAAAGATCTCATCTTTTTGCACGTCACCGACCTTAATACCCTCTACAAAGGCCTCGGCCTGCCCTTCGGTGATGATGAAAACATGGTCCGCTTCATCGCCTTGGCGAATCAGTTCTGCGCCCGGAGCAAAGTGCTGAAAGCCGGTTACCGGTCTGACTTCAGGTTGCTTGCTGTGGGCCAGGGCGTCAGACATGAGTGCGGCCTGACCAAGGATATACTGAGTGAATTGCTCTTGGCGCTTGCTGTTGCTATGAATATGTTTGAACAGCGCTTCGCGGTCATAGGGGATTAGTATTAGCGGTTCTTCGCTCATGTAGTTGCAAGGCGCAGTGTTGAGGCCCTGACGCAGGCCAATCAGGTCGCCTTCCTGAATGTAAAATAGCGGTTTTCCGTCGATTAATGCATGGAGCAGTCCGCTTTTCAGGAGGTACATGCGGTGGTGACCAACGTGCTCGTAAAGGTCATCCACTGCATCCAGCTCAATGGGAGCGTCGCAGGGTTCTAGCCCTTCCAGCAGTTGCTCCGGAATGCGCTGCAAAGTATTGATTAGCTTTTCAGCGTAGGGGGGCTGATCACCTATGAGGTACATAACGGAATTCCTTTTTGTTAGATCCTGTCTGCCGGGTGAAGGCGGTATGCCGCTCTAGACAATATCGGCTGGGCCGCAGCGCTAGCTATACAATAATGCAGTGGCCCTACTGCTCGTCAACATAAAAGCCTGCGAATTGCGCTGGCAACTTGTTTGCGTCAGCATTGTGAGTGCTTTCGCGTTCTCGACGTGCCAGCGGCACATTCTCTAGGGACGCGATTCATCTTCCAATTGGCGTAAAAGCTGTTGTTTGTAGTGGGGATCCAGATCGTTCCAGTGTATATCTTGCAGCGCACCTGCAATTGCGAACATCAGGGCTTTGGACGCATTGAAACCGCGCGCGCGCACCGCCGTGTAGGCGCCCACAGGTCCTAATCGTTCTAATTCGTCCAGGTTGTGTATGCCGGTTGCGTGTAGCCACTGCGCGGATGTCTTGCCCAAATTGCGCAGGGTGAGTAACTCATCTTGACTCATGAGCACCCCGCTTGGCTAAAAAACGGCGCGATGGAGAACGAGCCTAAAGTGCGGCCCGGCCTGGCGCTCGGGTATGAGTTGGTTAGCAGCATGGTATCGGGCTTCTTTTTATTGGTATCCCGATACCTAGTGTAGATTCCTGTTTAGCATCCGTACAGAAGCCCTCTGGAGAGGGCTATAAGCGCTTCTTTAGCTGCTCCATCAGGGCTTTAATGCTGGTATCGCTGGACGTATCTACCGCCAGGCTAATCTGCTGTTCTTGCTCATCGAGCCCCTCGGCCTGCTGTTGCTGTAGTTTAACTACAGCAACAGTAGCGTCGGACGGATCCGTGCCTTGAGTATGGCGTTGCTTGATCCACTGCTCGATAGTTTCCAGCGCGACCTCACAGTGCAATAGCAGGCAAGGCGCACATTGCTCTTCTATCGCGTCGCGGATCTGCTGTCGCTGTGCATGTTTGAGGAAGGTGGCGTCCACAACCACCGGGAAGCCATAACTCAAAATCAGCCCAGCCAGTCCTGCTAGCCGGTCATAGGTCTTGGCGCTACGTTCTGGATCATAGAGGCCAGCATCCAGGTTTTGATTGTCGGCGCTGCCAAACAGGCGTTTGCGTTCAACGTCTGAGCGGATACGGATAGCGCCCAGTTCACTGACCAGATTCTGTGCGAGTGTGCTTTTTCCGCTGCCCGATAGGCCGACGGTGACCAGTCCAAAACGAGTAGGTACGTTGGTATAGCGCTCGGCCAGGCCGGCGTAACCGCGATAACGCTGCATGATCTGTTCGCGCTCAGCCTCGGTGCTGTTGTCGCTCAGGCCAAAGAGTGCGACCTTGGCACGAACCATGGCGCGATAGGCCTTGTAGTAGTTCAGTAGCGCGAGCCCCTCATAGTCACCGGTGTTTTCCAGATAACCGCTGACAAAGCGTTGGGCCATGCCGGGTAAGCCTCGGTCTTCCAGGTCCATTGCCATAAAGGCTACATCGCTCATTACATCAATCCAGCGGAACGCTTCATTGAACTCAATGCAGTCAAACAGGGTCACTTGTCCGTCAACCATGGTGACGTTGTCGAGGTAAATGTCACCGTGGCATTCGCGTACCATCCCTGCGGCCTTGCGCTCGGCCATTTGGGGAATCAGGCGTTGAAAGGTAGTATTCGCCCACTGCTCCAGTTGCTCGAGCTGGTTCAGGTCTTCTTTTGCCGTTAAAAAGGGCCGAATCTGCTCGAAATTTTGTACTGCTGGCGCTTGTATCTGGTCGGGGTTGCCGTACGGCATATCGATGCTGGCGTGATCGATATGTGCATGGAAGCGTGAAAGCGTCTTGGCGAGCTCGTCAATATGCCAGTTCTCCAGTCGGCCCTCGCGTTGCATATTGCCGAGTAGATCTTGCTGGCGGAATTGACGGGTTTTTACCAGGTACTCGATGACCGGGCCGTCGCCTTTTAGCGTAGGCGACTTTGCTGTTCCGCGGACTGCAATGACGTCCAGGTAGAGGCTGGGGGCCAGGCGGCGATTAAGGCGGATCTCTTCGGCACAGAAGTGTGCACGTTGCTCCACAGTGGAATAGTCAAGAAAGCCAAAATTGACCGGCTTCTTGATCTTGTAAACGTAGTCACCGGTCAGCAGGACCCAGGAAATATGCGTTTCCATCAGAGTGAATTCGCTCACCGGGTGGTCGAAGAGCGCGGGATTTTGCAGTGCTTTTAATAGAGTCTGGCTCACGTAGTTTCCTTGCTGGGGCTGGCAGTGAGAACATTATGCGGGTTGGCCGGTCTTAGGCCAACCATGGCAACAGGCTGTTAGCCTACTAACGGTCTCAACGGGTGTGAGGTAGAGCAGGGCGATATGGCTAAAAAACGCAAGGTGCGGTCCAGGAATAAAGTCAGCATGAAGCGGCGCCTGGGTGGCTGGATATTAAAGTTAGGGCTGGTTTTTCTGGTGCTGTTCGCCGCGCTGGCCATGTACCTTGACGCGATAGTCCAGGAGAAATTTTCCGGCAAGCGTTGGTCTGTGCCAGCCAAGGTGTTTGCTCGCCCGTTGGAGTTGTATGCCGGGCAGCACCTCACCCGTGATGACTTTCTGACTGAGCTCAAAGCCTTGGGCTACCGCTCGGTTAATTCGGTTAGTGGGCCCGGACAAATGTCCGTGGGCGCTAGCCGTATTGATGTTTACACACGTGGTTTCCAGTTCTTCGAGGGGCCGGAGCCGGCGCAGCGCGTCAGCGTGCGCTTTAATGGCCAGCAAGTCGCCAGTATCAGTGGTTCCTCCGACCTGGTCATGGCGCGGCTGGAGCCGATGATGATCGGTGGTATCTACCCTGCGCACAACGAAGACCGCATTCTGGTGCGGCTGGATCAGGCATCGCCTTACTTGGTTGATTCGTTGGTTGCTGTCGAAGATCGCGAGTTTTTTCAGCATTTTGGTGTGTCGCCCAAGGGCATTGCCCGCGCAATCTATGTCAACCTGACCTCAGGCAGTTTGCGTCAGGGTGGGAGTACTCTCACCCAGCAGCTGGTGAAGAATTTTTACCTCAACAGTGATCGCAACATCATTCGTAAAGGCCTTGAAGCCATGATGTCGATACTGCTTGAGCTGCATTATTCCAAGGAGGATATTCTCGAAGCCTATCTCAACGAGGTTTTTCTTGGTCAGGACGGTAATCGCGCGATTCATGGTTTCGGCTTGGCCAGTCAGTACTATTTTGCGCAGCCTCTGCAAGAATTGCAGTTGCACCAGGTGGCGCTGCTGGTTGGGATGGTGAAAGGCGCGTCCTATTACAACCCGCGACGTAATCCCGAACGTGCCACTAATCGTCGTAACCTGGTGCTCGACCTGATGGCCGAGCAAGGCATTATCAGTGCGGAACAGGCGGTTACGGCCAAGAACAAGCCGCTGGACGTATCCATTGGCGGCAGTATGGCTGACACCAGTTATCCGGCGTTCATGGACCTGGTCAAGCGACAGCTGCGAGCCGATTATCGCGATGAAGATTTGACCAGTGAAGGCTTGCGTATCTTTACCAGTCTCGATCCCTTGCTACAGCATAAGGCTGAGGAAGCGGTAAAAACGACGCTCAAGCGTATTGGGCCTGCAGCGGAAAATGTGCCGCTGGAGTCTGCGATGGTGGTGACCGGGGCGCAGACCGGTGAGGTTATGGCGGTAGTAGGCGGCAGCGATCCGCGTTTCTCGGGTTTCAACCGGGCGTTGGATGCCTCCCGCCCGATCGGCTCTCTGATCAAGCCGGCAATTTATCTGACTGCGTTGGAGCAGGCTGATCGTTACTCTCTGGTGACGCCGATTGATGACGCGCCGATTGAACTGGAAGCGGAACCCGGCAAGATCTGGGCGCCGCAGAATTACGGACGGCAAAGCCACGGCCTGGTGCCGCTCTATCTGGCCTTGGCCAAGTCCTATAATCAGGCAGCGGTTCGTCTGGGTATGGATGTCGGGGTTGATAAAGTGCTCAATACGGTGCGCAGGTTGGGAGTGGAGCACGATTGGCCCGCTTATCCTTCAATGCTGCTTGGCTCGGGGGCGATGACGCCGATGCAGGTGAGCGATATGTATCAAACGCTGGCCAACGGTGGTTTTAATACGCCGCTGCGCTCGATTCGCAATGTACTGACGGCACAGGGTGAGCCGCTCAAACGCTATCCGTTCGAGGTGCGCCAGCGGTTTGATTCAGCCAGTATTTTCCTGACTCAGGAAGCGATGTCGCATGTCATGACGGAAGGCACCGGTCGCTCGGCTTATAACCGGGTGCCTGCTAGCGTCCGGTTGGCCGGTAAAACGGGCACCACCAACGATTTGCGTGATAGCTGGTTCGCTGGTTTCTCCGACGACTTGGTCGCTGTTGCCTGGGTTGGACGTGACGATAACGGGCGTACTCGGTTGACCGGTGCGACCGGTGCGCTTCAGGTATGGAGTGCGTTCATGGGCGAAGCTCATCCACAAAGTCTTTCGGCGGTGCCGCCTAGCGGTATTGTTAAGGCTTGGGCGGATCCAGCGACGGGGCTGGGTAGCGATCCCTCCTGTGTGGGCAGTATCGAAATACCTTTCCGTCAGGGATATGAGCCGTTGCCCGGGCCGGGTTGTAGGCCTGTCATAGATACCGAGGCGTTGCAGGACGGGGCTAACAAGGTACTGGACACTATTCGCGGCTGGCTGCGTTAAGCCTCACTGCGTACACTGCCGCAATCGCGCTTGAAATATGAGCGTTTGCAACGAGAGGATCAGGTAAATGGATATCAGACAGATTGTGCCGCTGGTAGGCATGTTGGCGATGCTTGCGGGCTGTGCCGGTTCAGGCGGCGCAATTCCGGTAGTCGATAATGGGCGCCCCGTGTCCAATGAAGATATGCATACGGGTGCTGGCCGCGTAACCACGGCGACCCCCGTAACCGGCCAGCCGCGTGATAGTGGTGTGGTAGTCATGGTGCCGAATGCCGATGGCGGCTCTAGCCAGGTTGAGTCTTATCCGCTGGACTCGCAGCCATCGCTACAGACCGGTCCGGGTGTGTCGTCGGTGCCAACTATTGGCAATAGCCCCAGAGCGGGCTCTGGTAATGGCGTGCTTCAGCAGGATGAGCAACTCGATGGTCCAGTTCTGGCCCTGCTGACTACTGCACGGCAGCAGGAAAGCAATGGCGATCTCAATGGTGCCAACGCCAGTCTTGAACGTGCGATGCGCATTGCTCCGCGTGAGCCCCAAGTGCTTTATCGGCTAGCTCAGGTCAGGCTGGGGCAGGGCGACGCCGCGCAGGCAGAGCAGTTGGCCCGGCGTGGCTTGAGTTACGCCTCTGGTCGGCCTGAATTGCAGGCCGGGTTATGGGAGCTGGTCGCCCGTGCTCGCGAGCAGCAGGGTGATAGTGCTGGCGCTGAGCAGGCCAGACAGCGCGCTAAAGTCTCTTCTTGAACGAGGCGCAGTGGCAGGCTTTGGCTGGCGCGTTACGCGTGCTGGAAGCTGAGTTGCTTGCCTTGGGGTTGTGGGGCAACGTACGCCCCCATGATTCGCGCCTGAACTCGGCGGTCCCTTTTGCGCTGGATACTCTGAGTTTTGAAGAGTGGTTGCAGTGGGTTTTTTTGCCCCGCATGGCTGCTTATGTCGCTAGTCGTTCACACCCATCGGCTGCGTGTAATTTGCAGCCGATGGGTGAAGAGGCTTTCGCATGCCTGGGACGGCGTAAGCTGGGTTTGCTGATGGCGCTTGGTGAGGTGGATCGTATGGCCGCCCCGCTGTCGCCAGCTCACCCTATTCAGGTACCTTAGTCGCAGTAGCTGGCTAGCTCCTCGCGGGCTCTGGTCATCATCGCTTGCCGTTCGTCTTCTCCGATACGTTCCATCTGGCCGTCTGCATTGGTTCGGCCTAGCCGCGGATTGTTCTCCAGGGTCTTGAGGTCTTCACGCAATTTGGCGCATTGTGCTTCACGTAGCTCTTTCTGCTCTCTTTCTGCTTGTTGTGCTGCAGTGCTGCCGCTTTCAGAGCTCGTGCCAGCTTGCGTCTCGGGCGGTGTATGGGCGGGCGTTGGCGTACTTCCCAGTTGAGGTGGTGCGGACACATTCATGCGCTCGTACTGCTGGCTTGCCGGGGGCTGCTGACTAAATTGGGTTACGCCATTTTCGTCTACCCACTTGTATAGCTTCGCTGCCATTACCTGGGTGCAAGCCAGGCTCAATGCAATAGCGATGACCGTGTTACGCATGGTGTTTTCTTCCTTGTGATGATCCGGTTTCGACGAGTCGTTGCGCTACTATAGCCAAAGCAAGTGTTTCGGGTACATCCCGGGGCGGGTAAATATGCAACTTGGCTTGACTTGTCGGCCTTGAGTGTAAACAATTCGGGGTTCCCATAAGCAAGCTGATTTTGGTGCCCACCGGCTGCCAATCCAGCGCGCTTTGTTGCTCAATCCAAGTGGCGAAATCCGCCAACTCTTGGCCTGGCACCCGCACGCGCTACCTCGCGCTGGGGGAGGCTGCTCCAGACATCAGGAGTCAGTCTCCAAGCACGTAGTCAAGCTGATGCATGGCAACTACCGTTGTCACTGCGCTGCCGAGCAGTAAACAGGTACCCGGCTGCCCTCCTATGGTGGGCAGCATGCTAGAGGTGATTCTAAAGTGGAGCTTTTATCCGGCGCTGAGATGGTCGTCCGCTCATTGCGTGACGAGGGTGTTAAATATATCTATGGGTATCCAGGTGGTGCCCTGCTGCATATCTACGATGCAATCTTCCGGCAGGACGACGTCGAGCATATTCTGGTTCGCCATGAGCAGGCAGCTGCGCACATGGCTGACGGATACGCGCGTGCTACCGGCAAGGCCGGGGTCGTTCTGGTGACCTCGGGACCCGGCGCAACCAATACCATTACCGGTATTGCGACGGCGTACATGGACTCGATCCCCATGGTGATCATTTCCGGTCAGGTTGCCAGTAATGTGGTCGGTACGGATGCCTTCCAGGAAACCGACATGGTTGGGGTTTCGCGTCCGATCGTGAAACACAGTTTTATGGTCAAGGATCCGCGCGACATTCCGGAGATCATCAAGAAAGCTTTCTATCTGGCGCAGACCGGTCGTCCAGGCCCGGTTGTGGTCGATATCCCCAAGGATATGACCAACCCGGCTGACAAGTTTGAGTACAGCTATCCGAAGAAGGTCAAGCTACGCTCCTACAACCCGGCTACGCGCGGTCACTCAGGCCAGATTCGCAAAGCGGTCGAGATGATGCTGGCTGCCAAGCGGCCAATCGTCTACTCCGGAGGCGGTGTCATTCTAGGTGGGGCGTCGCCTCAGTTGACTGAGTTGGTGAAGGCGCTCAATGTGCCGATCACCAGCACGCTCATGGGCTTGGGTGCCTATCCTGGTACCGATCGCCAGTTTCTCGGCATGCTGGGTATGCACGGCAGTTATACGGCCAACCTGGCTATGCACCATGCAGATGTCATTCTGGCTATCGGTGCGCGCTTCGATGACCGTGTTATCAATGGCGATGACGCAGCCAAGTTCTGCCCGAACGCCAAGGTCATTCATGTCGACATCGATCCCGCGACCATCTCGAAGACGGTCAAAGCCGATATTCCGATTGTTGGCCCGGTTGAAAGTGTTCTGAGTGAAATGATCGCGATTCTCAAGGAGATCAATCAGCAGCCGGACCAGGAAGGGCAGGGCGCCTGGTGGAAGCAGGTTGATGAGTGGCGTGGTGATGGCAAGCTGTTCCCGTATGACGCGGGTGACGGTTCTATTATCAAGCCACAGAGCGTAATCGAAACCCTGTGGGAAGTTACCAGGGGTGACGCTTTCGTAACCTCAGACGTCGGCCAGCATCAGATGTTTGCCGCTCAGTACTACCCATTTGATAAGCCTAACCGTTGGATTAACTCTGGCGGGCTTGGCACCATGGGGTTCGGTTTTCCGTCCGCCATGGGAGTGAAGATGAACTTCCCGGAGGCGGACGTCGCCTGTGTCACGGGTGAAGGCAGTATCCAGATGAATATTCAGGAACTGTCGACCTGCCTGCAGTATGACCTTCCGGTGAAAATCATCAATCTGAACAATGGTGCTCTGGGCATGGTTCGTCAGTGGCAGGATATGCAGTACAGCAGCCGGTATTCGCATTCCTATATGGAGTCCTTGCCGGACTTTGTCCGTCTTGCTGAGGCCTATGGTCACGTCGGCATGCGCATCACTGAGCTGAAAGATCTCAAGCCTAAGATGGAAGAGGCTTTCGCCATGAAAGATCGCCTGGTCTTCCTGGATATTGCCGTGGATACCAGTGAGCACGTATATCCCATGCAGGTTCGGGGTGGCGCTATGCGGGATATGTGGTTGAGCAAAACGGAGCGCACCTGATATGAGACACATCATTTCCGTACTACTGGAAAACGAACCAGGCGCCTTGTCCCGTGTTGTCGGGTTGTTTTCGCAGCGTAACTACAACATTGAGACGCTGACGGTGGCGCCAACTGAAGATCCGACACTGTCGCGGCTGACGTTGACTACGGTTGGCCAGGATGAAGTTGTTGAACAGATAACCAAGAACCTCAACAAGCTGATTGAGGTGGTTAAGCTGGTTAATTTGTCCGAAGGTCCGCATATCGAGCGCGAGTTGATGCTGGTCAAGATCAAGGCAACGGGTGCGCAGCGCGCCGAGGTCAAGCGCACAACTGATATCTTCCGCGGTCAGATCGTTGACGTGTCGGCAAGTGTCTATACCGTGCAACTGGCAGGTACCACTGACAAGCTTGAGAGCTTCATCGAAGCTGTTGGTCCCACGTCTGTGCTCGAAGTGGTGCGTACCGGTGTTTCTGGTATTGCGCGCGGAGAAAAGGTTTTGAGCGTCTAGCTCATCGTTGTTGTTTTGAAAAAACGCGGCTTTCAGGCCGCGTTTTTTTATGCCCGTAGTGGTGAGCACTGGTTATTTTCTCGGCTAGTTGCCACACTGTTCAGCTCGGTTGACTCGATAAGGTAATGTCATGACAGAGCAGCAAACCAGCAAACCAGAATCCGATCAGGATGTATCGCATACCCTTTTGCCTATAGATGAGCATGTAGAAGAGAGTAGCGGCCCGGATGGCAAGAAGGTGCGCCATAAAGGCGTTTATCTGTTGCCGAACCTGTTCACTACCGCTGCGCTCTTTTCCGGCTTTTATGCCATCGTCAGCGCAATGGATGGAAATTTTACGCATGCGGCCGTTGCCGTCTTCGTTGCCATGGTGCTCGACGGGCTGGATGGGCGAGTAGCACGGCTAACCAATACGCAGAGCGCTTTCGGCGCTGAGTACGACAGCCTTTCGGATATGGTTGCGTTCGGTGTAGCTCCCGCGGTCGTAGTATTTAGTTGGGCGCTTACCGACATGGGGAAGGTCGGGTGGTTGTTCGCGTTCATCTATGTCGCGGGTGCTGCTCTGCGCCTGGCGCGCTTTAATACCCATATTGGCGACGACGACGGTAGGTACTTTACCGGTTTGCCCAGTCCTTCCGGTGCAGGCCTGGTTGCCGGTATGGTCTGGTCGCTGTCTGACTTTGGTATCGATGGCGCTAACATCTCAGTACTGGTTGGCATCATGACCGCGCTGGGTGGGTTGTTGATGGTGAGTAACTTCCGCTATTACAGCTTTAAGGATCTGGACTTTAAAGGACGGGTGCCTTTCTTTGTGATTCTGGTTGTGGTGTTGGTCTTTGCCGTCATCTCGTCTGATCCGTCGCGAATCCTTTGGGCTATCTTCGTAGGCTATACTGTCTCTGGTCCGGTCATGTCACTTTGGCGCTGGCGCCAACGTAATAAGCGGCCTGCAGAGCAGGGCGGACAGTAAATGTAATTAATCTGTCATTTAGTGCTTGACGGCCGTGCTGAGATCTCTATAATTCGCCCTCTCGC